>JFJP01038870.1_pt1 | contig 15340 bp, 9 predicted proteins | sample 431651 | NCBI WGS metagenome assembly JFJP01 (sample SAMN02602958, study PRJNA72255) | Microbial mat metagenome, whole genome shotgun sequencing project. | biome: fresh water; feature: sink hole; material: water; isolation source: purple microbial (photo- and chemosynthetic) mats found in... | reverse complement strand
GGTTCTGAAAGGAAATGTCCTAAATTGCGTCAAAGGCGTTGAGCTCGCCTTGTCGGTTGTAGTTTGGTTCTGAAAGGAAATGTCCTAAATTTCTTCTTCCATTGGTGGGGACGGTTTTCGCGTTGTAGTTTGGTTCTGAAGGGAAATGTCCTAAATTTGACGAATACCATCACTCGCCCGATCTCTCGTTGTAGTTTGGTTCTGAAAGGAAATGTCCTAAATTTCAAGGCCGAGGCCGGCGACGGCTGGCGCAGTTGTAGTTTGGTTCTGAAAGGAAATGTCCTAAATTGACCAGGGCGTCGCTCCGAGAAGCCTTCGCGTTGTAGTTTGGTTCTGAAAGGAAATGTCCTAAATTAGAAGGTCTGCCTTCCTCTCTTCTTGATGCGTTGTAGTTTGGTTCTGAAAGGAAATGTCCTAAATTCTTCAAGCTGCTCGAAATGAAACTGAAAGCGTTGTAGTTTGGTTCTGAAAGGAAATGTCCTAAATTAGTTTGAAATCATGGCCGAGGGTTTTTTCTGTTGTAGTTTGGTTCTGAAAGGAAATGTCCTAAATTGACAAGCAAAACAACAACAACCAAAAAACGGTTGTAGTTTGGTTCTGAAAGGAAATGTCCTAAATTCTCCTTCAATCTTTTGAAGTCCGCAAAGATGTTGTAGTTTGGTTCTGAAAGGAAATGTCCTAAATTCTTCGTTGCGAAGGCTGATGCGCCTGTTGTGGTTGTAGTTTGGTTCTGAAAGGAAATGTCCTAAATTGCACAAACCCCTTGTCGCTATCGACGGTGCGTTGTAGTTTGGTTCTGAAAGGAAATGTCCTAAATTACTGATGAAGGGCGAGCTGGACGGGGTGATGTTGTAGTTTGGTTCTGAAAGGAAATGTCCTAAATTGGCAGTAACGCCCGCAGCCACGCCCGCCGTGTTGTAGTTTGGTTCTGAAAGGAAATGTCCTAAATTCTGGAATGTTCACCAGCCAAACCTACCACAGTTGTAGTTTGGTTCTGAAAGGAAATGTCCTAAATTATAGACAAGCTAGTTTAATCATGCTTTCGCGTTGTAGTTTGGTTCTGAAAGGAAATGTCCTAAATTCGGCGGCGGAATCAGCAAGCGGACGGCTCGGTTGTAGTTTGGTTCTGAAAGGAAATGTCCTAAATTCAAATTTTGTTTTGGCGTTCCTGTATCATAGTTGTAGTTTGGTTCTGAAAGGAAATGTCCTAAATTTATGTTTCAATTCCAGCGCCCCGGCCAGGCGTTGTAGTTTGGTTCTGAAAGGAAATGTCCTAAATTGATGGTTCGGTTCGCCGCCGATACCCTCTAGTTGTAGTTTGGTTCTGAAAGGAAATGTCCTAAATTGGAGGCTTTGAACGGATTCCAAAAAGCAGCGTTGTAGTTTGGTTCTGAAAGGAAATGTCCTAAATTAAGCGTGGAAGACCAGGTTTCGACCTATTTGTTGTAGTTTGGTTCTGAAAGGAAATGTCCTAAATTTTTCGACCATGAAGCGTACCTCGAAGAGGTGTTGTAGTTTGGTTCTGAAAGGAAATGTCCTAAATTGACCAACTTCAACGAAAATCTGCATCTGGTGTTGTAGTTTGGTTCTGAAAGGAAATGTCCTAAATTTAAGGACAGCCTTGTGCAGTCCATCGTGGCGTTGTAGTTTGGTTCTGAAAGGAAATGTCCTAAATTTACCAGCGCAACCGCGACCTGATCATCCGGGGTTGTAGTTTGGTTCTGAAAGGAAATGTCCTAAATTGGGGGATAGCTCTCGGGCGTGGCGCCCCAGGTTGTAGTTTGGTTCTGAAAGGAAATGTCCTAAATTTCACCGTCGAGGAGCTGCTGGCCCTTGCCCGTTGTAGTTTGGTTCTGAAAGGAAATGTCCTAAATTAAAAAAGAGCGATGATGGATCCGCTTACATGTTGTAGTTTGGTTCTGAAAGGAAATGTCCTAAATTAGATGTCCCCGCAAAGTCTTGCCAGGCAAGGGCTTGGGGCACTTTTGAGGACGAAAAAAATGGGCCGGATCCCTGCTCGCGCAGGGAATCCGGCCCATTTTTTCAATCCTGTGCGGGGGGAGACTCAGAACAGCATGAGCTGCCGGGGCGACTCCTTGCTGGGCGGCTTTTCACCTCCCCAGTGGTGCTCGATGGAGCCATACTGCTTGTCGGTGATGCGCATGATGCTGACCCTTCCTTTGGGGGGCAGGTAGGCCAGGACACGGCCACGGTGCATGTCGGCCTTCTCGTTGCTGACGCAGTGGCGGACATAGACCGAGAATTGGAGCATGGTGAACCCGTCGCGGAGGAGGTTTTGCCGGAATTTCTGGGCGATCTTCTGGTTCTCGCTGCTGGTTACGGGCAGGTCATAAAGCACGAACATCCACATGTTTTGGTAGGCGTTAAGGCGGTTTTTTGTCATGGTCGAGGGGGGGGCGTTTCAAGGCTTGAAAAGTTCAGGAAAGGCCAGGTTGCGCGCCTCTTTGCGGAAGCACTGGGCCAGGCTGGCGGCGGACTGCGCCAGTGCCAGGGCCAAGGGGCGCGTGATGAGCAGGAAGTGGGCGTCCACTTGGAGGGTCTCGAGCAGGGCGGCCTTGAGGGGCAGTCCGAGTTCGAAGGCGTCAGGTTCCTGGTCGGTCCATTCCGCCACGGCCTGGTCCACGAAGGGACGGAAAGGCTCCATGATGTCGTCGGCCAGGCAGTAGGGGTTGTAGCGGCTGTGGTGGTGTATGCCCAGCCCGGGCAGCAGTCCGGCGCCGACCAGGGCCTTGGCGGCCCCGGCGCGCAGGACGGCGTATCCGTAGTTGAGGGCGGCGTTGGGCCAGGGGCCGTGCCGGTCGCGGAGGAAGTCGGGTCCGAACAGGCGGGGCCAGTACTTTCGGGCGGCCTGCGCCTCGAGGTTTTCGGGGTCTCCGCTGCGGACCTTCGCGGCCAGGGCGCGGAGGTCGTCGGCGGGCAGCCCGCGGCTTTGGAGCAGGGCGGCCTGGTTGAGGATCTTGGCCACGGTGGTCTGCTTCCAGAGGTTCTTGACCAGGGGCGCCGAGGCGGCTACCTGGTGGCGGTAGGTGAGGTTCTGGGCGTGGTGGCCGCGGTAGCCCAAGAGCTGGGCCACGGGCAGCCGTTTCTCGTCGCAGACCACCAGGGCCACGTTGGCCTGCCCGAGGGCGGCGAGCAGGGCCTGGCTGAGGCTGATCTGGGGGTTGTCGAGCACCAGGTAGCCCAGGTCCTCGATGGGGACCCTTCCGGCCTGGGCCGCGGGATCCTTCGGGCGCAAGACCATCTGGCCCAGCTCGAGCGAAAGGTGGTAGGGGTTGCCGACGTAGAGCGTTCGCTGAATCATGGGCGCTTGGGCTTCGGTTTTGAGGAAAGGGAAAAATGCAAAGAGAAAGGAGCGTCCGCCCGCCGTTCCGGGGGCGGACACTCTGCCAGGGGGGATCAGTCGCGAACCAGCTTGCCCAGCACGTCCATCCGCAGCTTGACGGGGTTGTGCTCCTGCCAGGCTTTCATGGACTGGATGCGTACCATTTCAGAGTCGTTCTCGATGGTGGCGGCCTTGTGCAGGCGGAAGACGTAGTAACTGTCGGACATCTTCTGCACGCGGTAGAGGTGCTTGGCGAGCAGGACAGGGCTTTCGAGCACTTGTTCGATCTCGCGGTCGGGCACGCCGAGCAGGAACATCTCGTTGGCCTGGAAGGCGGCCACCAGGCGGCTGCCGTCGGGCTTCACCTTCAGGATGGCGGGCTTTCCGTCGCGCATGCGCTGGGTAGCGTCCCAGAAGGAGACGACCTCGTCAATGAGCTTATCATCCGTGCCCTTGTAGATGGCGGCGTGGTGGTTGTTCTTGGGGTTGACCCACTGGGTGGCCTTGGGGTTGACAGGCCGGGCGTTGCCGAGGTTTTCCTTGATGCGCACCTTGAGGATGGGGATGTCGATTCCGTTCTGGCTTCGGAGGAAGACCTTGGGCCGCTTGGCTCCGGTCTTGGGGTCGGTGGCGAAAAAGGCATCCTTCGGCACGTCGTACTTGTCATCGAGCTTGATGGCGGGATGGGCGCGGAGGATGGCCTGCTCGACGACCCTGCGGATGGCGGGATCGACGATCTTGTTGACCTGGGCGGCCTTGGTGATGCTTTCCAGCGGCTTGCGAAGGTGGAAGGCTTCCTCGCCGAAGACGCTGCGCTTCCCATAGACGCTTTCGAGGTGGAGTTGGCCGCGGGCGGAAACACCTTCGGAGAGGATGACCTTACCGTCCTTTCTTACCTTTTTGCGGTCCTTCTGGAACACCTTGTCGCGGATTTCGTGGCTGACGAGGATCTTTTGGACCCGCTCCTTGGCCTGGTGGAAGAAACCTTCCCAGGGGTCGAGGGCCTTGAACTCGGGCTTGGGCTGTGAGCTGTCGTCGTGGCTGCTGATCTTGGCCAGGAGCTGGACGTGCTGGGGCTTGACGCAGGCCACGGCGATGGCGTCCACGGCGTGGTGGCGGTGGTCGTCGCGGTTTTTCTCGGGGATGAAGCGCTGGTTCTTGACGTATCCGCGCAGGGCCGCTCCTTGCTTGAGGAACTGTTCGTTCTTCTTCTTGTAGTCGGGGTCGTCCACGGCGATTAGCTCCAGGACCTTGCCCTGGCTGACCCAAGCCAGGTATTCGCCCTCCTCGGCCTCGTTCCAAGGCTCCTCCAGGAGGATGTTTCCGCCCAGGATGGCCTCGAGCCCCCAGATCTTGCGCAGCCGGGCGGTAACCCCTCCGGAAGAGACCTGCACCTTGGGGCAGATTTCCTTGAGGAAGGCGGCCGCGGCCTTGCTGATGTAGCGGGTGTCGTTGAGCTGCCGGCTGATGAAGTCGTCCAGGCCGAGCTTCGTCTCGCTGACGAACCGCTTGGCCTTGGGGTAGGGCAGGAGCTGGAAGGCCCTCTTTTGGATGGACTTCCAGTCGGCCCCGATGCTGGTGTAGAACTCGAAAGGCGTCTTGTTGCCCTTGGCGCGGTTGATGTTGGCCTCGCACAAGGTCTTGTTGGCCAGGCTGTCGTCGAGCGAGACGCTGCGGGGCACGATGTGCTCGATCTGGATGCTGGAGTCGCGGCTGAAGAGCTTGTCGAGGTTGATGGCTTTTCCATCCATAGAATAAGGCGTGACGATGCTCCCTTCGCTCTTCCTGTCGATTTCCTTGAACAGGAGGTACTTCTGGATGTTCTCGCGGCTGGGCGCGAGGCCGTACTCGCGGACGACTTTCCGGGCCTCGGCGTTGAGCTTTTCGCGGTCGCGGTTCTCAAGCTCCATCTTCTCGCGGACCTTGGCGCTGACCTTGATCTCGCGGGCCAGCTCGACGTTGATCTGCGCGGGCCTTCCGTAGCGCTTGACCAGCTCGCCGACGACCTTGCGGGCCTGGCCGAGGGCCTTCTGGACGATGGGGTTGCGCAGGTTGGGCACCTGCGGCAGTTCGGCGGCGGTTCCGCTGGCGCGCTGGTGCTGGCTGTGGTGGTAGAGCTTGCCGACGGCCTTGTGCGAGAGCTTGTAGCTTGTGCGCAGGTAGTCGCGCAGCTCGCGGATGACCTCGCCTTCCTGGGGCTTGCGGATTTCTCCGGTCTCCCGGTCGGGCACTTCCTTCCGGAATCGGAAACAGGCGTCCTTCAGGTCCTTCTGCTGCTCATCGCTCAGGGCGTCCCAAGCCTTCGCGCCGAAGGCGTTGCGGATGCCGCCCATCATCACGGCGTGGTCGTACTCGTAGCCTTCCTCCAAGAAGGGCAGGATGTTTCGAATGGCCTTGAGGCTGAGGTTGGCGTAGCCGTCCTCGAGCTGGAGGGTGCGCTTGCGCTGGGGTTTTCCGTCGTCCTTCTTCGTCTTCTTCGGATAGCAGAACTCTTTCCAACGCAAGGAGCTAAGCCCTCCTTTGCCGAGGATGTACTTTTCGAGCTGCTCCTCGTTCTGGATGGAAAAGAAGGCGTGCCACAACTCGTGCTGCTTCTCGGGCCCGCCGGCGTCCCATGCCTGCTGCCCCATCAGGCCCGAAAGCCGGGCGATGGTCTTGCAGCCTGGGCGCTTGTCGTTGTCCTCGTAGTTGAACTTCTTGTCCGACAGGTGCTTGAGCTTCTTGGCCAGGTCCTTGATGGTCAGCTCGCCATCCTTTCGGAGGAACTCCTCGAAGAGGGTGGTGCGGTCGGTGTGGGAGAGCTTTTCGCCTCCGGCGCGCAGGCTGTTGATGAACTGCCAGGTGCGGAAGCGCTCGAAGTCGGGATGCGAGATGGGACAGCGCGGCTTGCCGGACTCGACCCACTTGTCGAGAACAGGGTCTTTGGCCCGACCCCGCTCGAAGGTGCATTTGCCGATCAGCGACTTCTGCGATCGCAAGGGCCGCTGGAAGAAGAGGATGCCCTTCTCGGGATCGCCCAGCTCCCTTTTGATGTCCGGCCCCAGCTCGGGGTGGAACTCCTGCTGACGCTCCCAGATCGCCTCGAACTCCGTGAGGTACATCGAGCGCAGGGTGTAGCGGTTGCGCAGCCGGGGCCGGGAGGCGTCGGAAGCCTCGCCGGGCTTGAAGCTGATGCTGTGCAGGTATTCGCCCAGGGTGCGGAAGCCTTCCATGCTCTCCTGGGTGAGGTTGATGGGGATGATGCTGCTTCCCTTCTTGCCCTCGAAGATAGTTCCGTCCTCCTTGGCGGCTCCCTTGCGGTTGCTCAGGAAACCGCGGCGCTGGGTGAGGTGGAACAAGGCCCTGCCAAGTTCCCAGCGGCTGAGCTCGTGATCTAAGGCCTTGGCCCTGAGCGCGTAAGGATCATCGGCAATCCAGCGTTGCAGCTCGGCCTGGTCCGTTGGGGCCAAGCCCATTTCGGAAAGCCTCCGCAGCACCCGGTGCTTGCGGAGCCTCCGGCGAAAATGTTGGCGGCGCATCTGCCGGCTCAGCCTGCGCTGCTCGTTCAGCGAAGATTCCTTCTTGGTTTTTGGGTCGATGGCGACCCCTGCTGAAAAAATTCGTGCCCCTGCGTCCAGAACGATGTTCTGCTCAAGGTCAACCACTGCCCACCCCACGGAATTTGTTCCAAGGTCGAGGCCGAAAACAATCTGATTTTGAACCATTTGAAAAATGATTTAAACATTGGTGGAAAAAAATCACATATGGTTTTTGGTTTAGTTTGTAAATGTAAAAAGAAATCCTACATTTGTGCCAGCATTATTTCCTTTCAGAACCTTATTGCAATAAGGCCTTGCGCAAGCATGAGCCGAAGTTCAAAATGAACTAAGCCTCTGCCCTCGGGTAGAGGCATTTTTTTGTGGGGCCTCATGCCAACTCGCTGCCGCACCCGATGGTGAAATATCCACCCCAGCCCACTCTGTCCATCAAAGTCTGTCAAATCTGACAATCTCCTCAGGATTGAACTTGTATAGATCCGGACGAAATCTGCGCGACAGTGAACCCTGGCAAGCCAGAAGCCCGTCGGGGTTCGTCCGAATTGCCCCCCAGCGGCACCCCAACGCCCAACTGCATTCGAGGATGGAATACCCCATCGCCAGCGGCGTGTTGAATTGGTGTGGAAATGAAAGCTGATGGCAGGGATTGGATGGATTTTTACAGATAAGTAAGGATTCAAAATTTGCTTAGCCAAACTTGTAAATCGCAACTTATAAATCATTGAATATCAGGCATTGGCCTTTATAGGATTGCAATTAGGTAACTACGTACCCAAACGGTTCGATTAAAAGAACGTCGCACATAAAATAAGACCATTCTTAGTATGTTGTTTCAATTCCAAACGGTTCGATTAAAAGTGCCAGGCGCTCAATTCATTGACCCTTGCGGAAAGGTATCAATTCCAAACGGTTCGATTAAAAGTTTCCAAGAAATTGCTCATAGGCAAAACCCAGGATCTCGACTGGAATAATGGCGAAATTGAATCCAAAATCCGCTTCGGCTTCCCTGCTTTTTCCGTATAGTTCGGTTATGATTGTCTTGATGATTTTATTTTCAACGACAATATTCTTGGTTATGGTGTCTTTCTTGAAATCAAACAACCCTGAATTGTATTTTTGGTCGGCAGTTTGGAAATAGCTATAAAGATTCCAATAGTAGTTTCCCGAGTGGATGGTTTTGAGCAGGTTGTTTTCATTTTCAATTTTCCTATCCTCACAAACTTTTAAAAATACTATCCTGTCAATGGTTTGCTGGACAGCGAAATTGATTTCCTCTTCTTCTAATTTTTTGTTGTTCAATGCAATCGAGACGGCAAGATACTCTCGCCATTTTTCAAGCGTCCGAAGAAATTCCTTGTCAACAGGTTCTGCCTTTTTAAGATTGATTTTGTTTTTCGCATATTTTTCTATGCTGCCGTTTGCAACACTCTCAAAACCAAATGTGTCCCAAATGAAATCAAATTCGCCAAGGTAATCTGTATAGTAAATGTACTTCAACCGCTTTGCGTTCGCATTCTCAACTGTTTTGGGTTTCCTTGTGCAATCATAAATGGCAAATTCTTCAAAATCAGTCAAAATCGAGATGCTTAGGCCACCATTCCAGGCGTAATTTCTGACTTGTAACGCAGGGGCTGGATTTTCGCGAATTGAGACCGAAGGCTTCTTTGCCTCTACAAAGAATTTGCGCTTTCCGTTGATATTGAAGGAGTAATCTGGCGCCTTGGTATGGCCGTTGACCTTGATTTTGTCCTCGTGCCGAACATCTCGGTAGGTTTCCAATTGCTCTTTTGAATTGTCCAGATCCCAGCCCAACGCGCTAAAAAAGGGATTGATGAAATCTTGCCGTGTTTGCGTCTCGTTGTAGTGCGTCGATTTGTCGTAGTCCTTTTGAGCGCTAAATTTGTCCATCAGCATTTTGATCCTAGCCCTGGCTTCGTCTTTTGTCATTGCCATCCAGTTTGTGTCGCCAATATAGCCAAAATCCTAATGCCAAGGTGCTTACCAAGTTGCGTTCATGGGTGGAACATCGCAGGTACCAGCGTCCGACAAAATCGGGCTGTTCCTCCAATCCCGAAGGGACTGAATCTGAATAGCCCCGGATGAAATCCGGGGGAGCAAAGAACCACCCCGAACCAGAACCCCGTAGGGGTTCAACGCGATCGGCCTATTCCACCCACCGGAAGAAAAGGGCCCGCCACGATTGCCCGCCAAGGCGGGGCAATCGTGGCGGGCGGGCGTGGTGGAAAATCCTGGGTGCCAGGGGCCTAGCGGATGCGGAACTGCACGTCGTGGACGTCGTACTTCTTCTCGCAGTAGTGGCAGCGGACGGTGGCAGGCTCGCGGCGCACGAGGTTGAAGACGGTACGGATGTTCTGCTCGGTGTTGGTAACGCAGTTCGGATTGGGGCAGGTAACGATGTCTGTGAAATGCTTGGGCAGCTCCACCTTGCTCTTCTTGATGATGTTGTAGTCCTCGATGACGATGAAGGTGGCCTCGGGCGAGATCAAGGCCACGGTGTTGACCTCCTCTTCCGAGAGGACGCGGTTCTCGATCTTGAGGATGTCCTTGCGCCCGGTCTTGTTGCTGGGCAGGTTCATGCCGAACATGACGGGCTGCGCGGCGTCGCCGAGCTTGAGGATCTGGGCCACCAGCAGGGCCTTGCCGGCGGCGATGTGGTCGATGACGGTTCCGCTGCGGATGGGATCGACCTTGAGTTTTTGCTTCTGGCTGTCCATTTTGGGGAAGTATGAGGGGGGATGGGTTCGCGATGGGAGGTAAGACGCGCCGGGGCAGGCTCAGACCAGGCCCAGGAGCTTGCTGATGATGGCCTGGCGGGTGTAAACGCCGTTCCTGGCCTGCTGGAAATAGTAGGCGTAGGGCGTGTCGTCCACCCCGCGGGCGATCTCGTTGACCCGGGGCAGCGGGTGCAGCACCCGGAAGTTCGGGCGGGCGCCGCGCAGCATCTCGGGGGTGATGATGTAGGAGTTCTTGACCTTCTCGTAGTCGTCGGGGTCGGCGAAGCGCTCGCGCTGGATTCGGGTAACGTAGAGGATGTCCAGCTCGGGGATGTAGGGCTCGATCTGGGCCACCTCCATGAACTCGATGCCCTTTTCGGCCAGGTCCTCCTTGATGTAGTCGGGCATGCGCAAGTGGCTGGGCGAGGCGAAGATGAGCTTGGCCTTGAAGTCCGACAGGGCCTGCGCCAGCGAGTGGACGGTGCGGCCCAGGAGCAGGTCGCCGACAAGGCCGACGGTCAGCCCCTCGAGGGTGTGCTGGGTCTTGAGGATCGAATAGAGGTCGAGCATGGCCTGGGTGGGATGCTGGTTGGCCCCGTCGCCGGCGTTGATGACGGGCGCGCGGAGCACCTCCGAGGCGTAGCGGGCGGCTCCCTCCTGGGTGGTGCGCATGACGATCAGGTCGGCGTACTGGTCGATGGTGGTCAGGGTGTCGTGCATGGACTCGCCCTTGGAGACGGAGGTGCCGCTGGTTCCGGCCATGGTGAGGGTCGCGCCGCCCAGGCGCTTGACGGCGGTCTCGAACGAGAAGAAGGTGCGCGTGGAAGGCTCGAAGAAGAGCAGGGCGGCGAGCATGCCGTCCATGCGGGGCTTGATCTGCCCCGTCTCGATCTTCTCGGCCAGCGAGAGCAGTTCCAGGATGTCCTCGCGGCGCAGGTCGCGCATGGAGATGAGCTTGTTCATGGGGTTGGTATGGGGTTGGAAGGTGAAGGTTTTCAGTGCGAAGCGGGGCGGGCCTGCCAGGCGCGCGCGCGGAAGGTCTGGGCGGCCTGCGCCGGGTCGGCGGCTCCGAGGATGGCCCGGCCCACGATCAGGCAGTCGGCCCCGCCGGCCATGGCCTGCTCTACGCTCAGGTACTGCTGGCCCAGGGCGTCGCCCCCCGGCTCGAGGGCCACGCCGGGCATGAGCAGGAGGAAGCCCGGCGGGATCTTGTTCTTGAAGCGGCGGATGTCCTCGGCGTCGGTGCCATGGCCGATGAAGCCCGCCACCCACTCGGGCCGGGCGCGGCCCATGTCGAGCGTCTGGCGGGTGTAGGTCTCGCCGATGAGGCTGCCCTTGGCCGACATGCGGGCCAGCAGGAAGGCCGCCGTGCCCTGGCTTCCGTCGAAAAGCCCCGGCAGGATGCCCGGCCCGGCCACGCTGTGGACTGTTACGAAGTCGGCCCAGTCGGCGATGCGGTGGATGCCGCCGCGGAACTGGTGCCGGGCGGTGTTGCCGATGTCGGCGAACTTGCGGTCCTCGAAGACCAGGAAGTCGTGCCGCGCGGCCATTTCCTTGAGGCGGGGCACGAAGCGCTCATCGAAGTCTTCAAGGATGTCCACGTGGGTCTTGACCATGGCGATGTGCTCGGCCGTCTGCTCCAGCAGCGCGAAGAACTCGTCCTGCCGCGTCACGTCGAGCGAGAGCACCAGGTTGGAGCGCTTGCGGTCCATGGTCTCGCGCAGGCGGCGGGCCAGCGGGTTGGCCGGCTCGGCGGCGGGCTGCGGGGCCGAGTCCTCGGCCAGCAGCGCCTCGTTGAACTCCTCGACGGCCCGGACGGTCTCGTGCGGGATGAGGCCATGCAGCAGCAGGGTGTTCAGGATTTCGTCCAAGTCCATCAGGCTATGCAGGCGGAAGCCCTTGTCGGTGAGGCTCTTGCCCCCGTCGGGGCTGCGATCGACCACCACGGCCAGGTCCACCACGCGGAGGCCGTGCTGCTGATACTTCTCGGCCGTCTCGACCTTGCTCTCGCCCGTTGTTACCAGGTCGTCGAGGACCAGGCAGGTCTGTCCGGGGCTGTACTGGCCGATGAGGTCGGCGCCAGTGCCGTAGGCCTTGGGCTCCTTGCGCAGATAGACCAGGGGCTTGCCGAGCTGGTCGGCCACGAGCGTGGCGATGGGCAGGGCCGTGTAGGGGATGCCCGTGACCAGGTCGAACTCCAGGCCAGCCACCTTCTGGGCCAGCAGGTCCGAGACGGCCCGCAGCAGCTCGGGATGCGAGACCATGTCGCGCAGGTCGATGTAAAACGGCGAGATCTTGCCGCTCTTGAGGGTGAACCGGCCAAACTTGATGGCCCCGATGCGGTGCAGGCTCAGGATGAAGGATTCGTTGTCCATGTTAGGATTGGCGTGATGCGGCAGGCCGCGGGTTTTGTGGTTCGCAAATGAAAAGCCCCCCCTGTCGGGCGACAAGGAGGGCTTCGTTCAAAGTCTTATGGGACAGGCCAGCCAGTGGAAGATCCTTCCGTCGGGGGCATTGGGTCGGTTCATGTGTGGCTGGAAATGGCACGATGGTACGTTTGAGACAGCCGCGAAGCTACGAAAAAGCCGCGGAAAGGCCCTCACAGCCGGTCGAGGATTTCGTCGAGGGCCAGGAGGAAGGTCTCGCCCAGGGCCATGCAGTCGTTGGGGCTCCAGCCCATGCCGGGGTTGGGCAGGTTGGCGTTCTCCTTGAAAGGCATCTCCAGGGTCAGGGCCAGCTTGCCGAAGCGGTGGGCCACCTGGTTGGAGGCGATGGAAAGGTTGGCCTGCCCCGCCGGGTCGGGCTTGTAGCCGCGCTCGGTCTGGAAATCGGGCGAATGCCGCAGCCAGGCCTGGCAGAAGGCGCTCTGGAGGCCTTCGAGGCGGCCCGCGTAGCCCGGCACGCCCTCCATGCCCGAGACGAACACGTAGGGCAGCTCCTCGTCGGCATGGACATCGAGCAGGAAGTCCAGGCCCACGAGGTCCATCTCGGCCAGCACGTGGAAGACCTCCGGGCTGTCCACCGGCGAAGGCTCGGCCCAGGCGCGGTTCAGGTTCACGCCCGCGGCGTTGCTCCGCAGGTTGCCCAGCACGGCCCCGTCGGGGTTCATGTGCGGCACCACGTAGAACACCGCCTTGTCGAGCAAGTGGTGGCCCAGCGCGTCGTCGTTGAAAAGCAACTGGTCGAGCACGCCCTCCATGAACCACGACGCCTGCGGCTCGCCCGGATGCTGCCTGCCGATCAGCCAGACCTTCTTGCGCCCGGGCAGCTCCTCGCCCACCCGCAGCAGGTCAATGTCGCGGTCCTGCACCGTCTGGCCCAGCGAGCGGTAGCCGCAGTGCGGCAACTGCTGCGCCGACGCCATCAGGAACAAGTGCCGCTCGTAGCTGTACGGGGCGAAATAGGCGAACCAGCAGCTCGGGCGGTCGAAACGGAAGCTGAAGACCAGCTCCTGCCCGTCGAAGGCCGTCTCCTCGACCCAGTACCAGTCGTCCAGGTTGTCGCTCCGGCGCACCTTGTAGCCCTCCCAGCCCTTGGGGTAGGAAGTCTGGCCCGCGTTCACGATGCGGAAGCGGCACTGTGCGCCCACCGGAGCGCTGGCCCGGAAGTGGAACCACTGCAGGAAGTCCGAGCCCGTGTCGCGGCGGATCGCGAGCCGGATGTCCATGGGATCAGAGGCGTCCACGACCTCGATGTTCCCAGAATCGAAATGTTGGGTGATGGAAACCATGTTGCGTTGAGTTGAGGCCCCAAAGGTAGCAAAATGCCGCGGAGACAGGGCATCCCCCGCCTCCGCGGCAGCGATCAGACAGGCGCGCGGCGCCTACACTTGCCCGCCCCACCCGCCGCGCCCATACGCGTAGGGATTCTGGACGCCCTTGGGGTTCGGGCCGTACTCGTTGTCGCCCGGCGTGCTGTCCCGGAACATCAGCACAAGGTACCAGATGATCCCAACCACCGGGATGACCATGATCAGCACCATCCAGCCGCTCCGGCCCGTGTCGTGCAGGCGACGAACCGCCACGGACAAGCCGGGGATGAACATCACCAGCTCGTAGATGATCGTCAGGACGCCGGCCTCATCCTTCTTCAGGCCAGAGAACATCGCCTGCTCCGTGAAGTAAACGAATACGGCGAACAAGACGTACCACAAGCCAAAAAACCAGTACTCCTTGCGGCGCGAGCGTCCGCTGAAGTCGAAGTAGCGCCCCAAGGCGGCGAAAAACCATTTCATAAGCCATTGCGATTTGCGTCCTCCTACTCGTTTGGCTTTTCGGCTCCGCCCCGTTTGCTCGATGTGGTCGCTGGACTCCACACGCCCCACGCGCTCGGGTACGCTCGGCCAGCTCCGCTGGCGAAGCCCACCAACCGTGCCACTGGCGAAGGCGTGTCAAAGATAGGCAATGCCAAACATTCCACCAAGCCCCGAAGATCCTCCCCGCGCTATTTTCAAACATTCTTCCCAAGCGCCGCCCCGCTGGGGGCCCAACATTGCCCATGAGGGAGATTCCCCTCCTCAAGAGCTGTTCGGAAGCCGCTTGCGGCTGGGTTGCCGTTTGCTCCAACTTTTCCTTTCCACATTTCCAGCTCTTCGCGCTGTTTATGGGTGGATGCCAATTTTGAATGATGGGGGTGGCTCGGGGCCGCGCTCATCGTGGGACTTGGCCGCTGGGCTTTTGGTGCGGAAAAATGCGCTCCCGTCTGCCGCGGTTCGCCGAGGCTCCTTATATTTGCTCGGAACGCTTTTCAAACCAATGCCTTGCCGATCATGAAAAACAGCATCATCTCCACATCCAGGCTGGTTCTGGTCTTTGTCCTTACCCTGTGGATGGCCGCCCCGGCGTGGGCGCAGGAGGCCGTGGAAGGCCTTTCGCCCGAGGGGCCGCTGAGCATCCAGAAGCAGAGCAGGCCCGCGCGCCGGGTGCTGCCCCGCCTGGGGGAGCTGCTCACGCGCGGCGACAGCCTGGGCCGGGACTTCGTCAGGGACCTGTTCAGCTACTCGATGGAGGAGGACCTGGCCCTGATGGAGGAGAACCTGCCCGAGCTGGACAGCGCCGGACTGGGCGAGGCACGGGCCATGATGGAATCGGCGCGGATGGAGCCCATGGACGAGCTTTCGGACTCGCTGCGCTACCTGCAAGTGGTGCTCGAGGCCAAGCAGAGCCTGGCCATGAAGATGCGCCGCATCTTGGAGGAAGAGCTCAAGAAGCCCGAGCAGGAGCGCTCCGCCGACCTGACCGAGCGCCTGCACGCTCTGATCGTGATGCTGGAGAACGAAATCGGGATGCTCCGGAGCGAGATCGGCCTCACGCAGGGGCGCCTGCTGGAGCAGGAGCATGAAATCGAGCAGAACCGCCTCTACCTCACGGGCCTGAGCGTGGGCCTGGTGTTCCTGGGCCTGCTCAGCGTGCTGATCTTCTTCCTGTATGCCAACAAGAAGAAGCACAACAAGGACCTCCAGCAGAAGAACGCCATCATCCAGCAGCAGAACGAGGAAATCGTGACGCAGAACGAGAGCATCAGCGACCAGAACCGCCAGCTCGAGCAGCAGAACGAGGAGATCAGCCGCAAGAACGAGATCCTGGAGGACCAGAAGCAGGAAATCGAGGAGCAGGCCGAGGCGCTGGCCCAAAAAAATGCCCAGTTGGGCAAGATCGACGCCATCGTGCAGTCGATCAACCAGGAGGTGGACTTCACGGCCATGCTCCAGTCGGTGGCCGCCATCC
>JFJP01040360.1_pt1 | contig 15341 bp, 14 predicted proteins | sample 431651 | NCBI WGS metagenome assembly JFJP01 (sample SAMN02602958, study PRJNA72255) | Microbial mat metagenome, whole genome shotgun sequencing project. | biome: fresh water; feature: sink hole; material: water; isolation source: purple microbial (photo- and chemosynthetic) mats found in... | reverse complement strand
GATGACCTTCCGATAGGTGGTGGTTACAATTTTATTAAACTCACACCTGGTACAATTGTTAAATTTAGTGGAGATGCTGGTGAAACAATATTTAGTATAAATATTGCATCCATTATTAAATTTAAAAATACTATGAGTGAGATTAGTATAAAAACTCCAGATGATGAGATATCACTTAACTGGAATGTTGATATTGCTGGACTATTAGGACCTTATGAAGATATGTAAATATTAGGTAGCTTTCTTTTTAAGTAAGTTAGCATTTAGAAAAATAAAAATTTATTTTCTTAAAAGCTAACTTACTTTTTATTGAAACTTTACTAAAATAAGGTTTTTAAACTCTTCTACTTCGTCAAATTATACAAACTAATCAGCGATGAAAGATTATGTTGTACATAATCAATTCTGATATGATGCGAATTGATGGATTGACGAAAACCACCCAACGCTTTTTTTGCATTACGCACATAGATAGTATTAAGTTTGGTATATTGAGTACGCAACTGAAAAGCAACACTACGTTTGGCATACTCTAGAACTTTATCAGTAAATTCTGGCATATTGCCGAAATCCTTGAGTAATTTATATGCAGCAAGTAATCCTTCGCTTCTTGTTGCTGCTTGTGTAGATGAAGGATCTCCATTGTTATTATGAGCTCCAAGATAATCTGGGTATTGAGATTCTAAAATTTGACGATGCATAATAGCTTGGCAAATTTTAGCTGTGTAATCAATGTAAATTTGATTAGGAGTAATTCTATAAAGCTCATTTAACCCATATAACATCCAGTGGTCATGTTCTAACTTCAGTGGTTTAAGATCACTATCTCGCACTGTAATAATCCAATTTGCAATTTTATTGGCCCCATCGATCCATTTATGCTCTTTTAGTAAATTATATGACATTACAAGACCATATATTACCTCGCCTGGATAATATAACAATTCTGAACCTGTATAATTCCCCGTATGGTAACGTTGTTTATGACCTTTGAAATTACCATCATCAGCAATTTGAGTTAAAATCCAATTACACATTCTTGTAAGAAGGTCTTGATCCTTTTTATCGTTAGTAACTTTCATATATTTTGCAAGGGCAAGAGCAGCCAATCCGTTACTTCCTATCGTCGCCAACCCACGCTCTACGAAACAAGTAGTTTGAGGATCTTCAAGCCCTGGAACAGAAAATAATCTCATATAATCTAATGCACGATTTAATGCAGGTAAGCATTCTTGATCATTGCTAAATTCAAAATATTCAGCTAACGAAAAACAAGTTCCAGCATGTCTTAAGAAATTATAGTCTATATCCGAGAAGTTGCTAGTAACGTAGTATATATAGTCATACCGACCATTTGGTAGAATGGAATTAATCAAATATTTTCCAGCTAGATTTATGGATTCTTTTAGATTTTCATTGGAAAAACTTTCAAATAAAAATTGTCCACGATATATTATTTTTAGGTTGTTCTTTTCTAAGACAAAGCTTTTTGTCTTGAAAAAATAAACATCAAATGATGATCTATTACTATGTAAAACTTTATCTAGTTTATGAGATTCTGGTGGATTGTTTTCTAAATAATTATGTAATCTCTCTGGTAACATCTTTGCATTATTGTTCCACAAAAAATTACAAGAAATCTGCTCAGGTAGTATTGCTAGGTTAGATAACTTATCAAAGGCTATTCCCTCAACCCCACGAGTAAAATTATAAATAGTGTCACTACTATTGCAGTCTTTTTGTACTCTTGCAGATATCACGATATCGATTTTTATTATATAATCTTTATTGCGACAATCAAAACGTTCTTTCACTTTTTTAAAAGCAGCTTCAAATGCAGCCATTAAGCCCTGAGCTTGCCCATAAAAAACAGTAGCAGTCACAGAAAACTCTCCAATTGTAATAAAAACAATACGAGGTGAGGAATCTGTAATTGACAACTTAGATGGATTAAATTTATTTGCCTGAATAGAAGAAGAAACTATTTGTTCGAAAGTTTTAAAATCACCCTCTTGAACCAGATCATTCTCTTCTATATCACCAAACCAAATCGTATTTTGAGTTTTCATAAGAATATTTACTATTTTTGAATTACATTATATTTAGGTTAGTTTTGAAAATTTAATTACACATCCCTTACAGGGGTAAATTTAAATTTATTTTTTTGCAAATTAAGCTTTGCCAGAATTACTTGCAAAATTGTCGGTTTGTATAAATTATAATTTCTCTTATATTTAGTATTAGTATGTAATTCATAATTTTTGATTAACGAAGGTATAACTTCGCTATAATAAATTTTATATAAATCATGCATTGTTGCTTTAGTAGTTAAATATCCCCATTTCATCACTTGTTGCGGCACTCTCGCTAAAGCTTCAACACAAGCTATTGCTTCCTCAGCTTCTGGATCACTACGTTTATAAACATCAGCAACTGGGGAGAGGTTTGATTGCATATCAAAAATCATAGCTTTTATCATTATTCCCATATATTTTTCCTTTGAAAATCTTTTAATGAATATACAGTGATGATTAAGAGCAAGTCTTAATAATTTGCGCTTATGATATTTGATTGATATTTTAATCCATAATACTTTTAATCCCGAAATTTTTTGCTTATCATAAAATTTCAATTGCTCCTCAAGAAATAAGATTTTGTCCATTCCCCAAGACAGAAGATTTTTATATAATTTTTGACATCTCTCTATATCATTTCTTCTACCTTGTTTGACATGAGGTTTCGCTCTAGTGCAAGAAAAATTTGCAGAATGCCTACCTATTTGACGACCTTGTGCATCCCTCATTATGTCAGCATAATGACCAATTTCTTGCCCAGCAATAATTTGTAATCTTGCTACCGCTGCAAAGCCATCACCGTAAACAGGATTATTTTTATTATTTGGAGAAAATGGATCACCTCCACAGGAAACATAGATACACACATTACTACCATCAGTGCTTTGCATTCCACTGTTGGTACCTGATGTTTTCCAGCTGGATATATCCATTACATCCCCGATATTATGAGAATAAGTTATAAATATTTGCGTACGATCTAGCAGCAACCATTTTATCACTATTGGGTGAGCAGACTGAACAAATATTCTAGCAAGCCGTATTTGTGTTTCACTAGGTACAGTGAATAGTTTTTTTGTTTGATTGAGTAATTCGGTTATTATGCTATCGATCTGCTTATCAGTTATAGTTTTATTTTTTTTTGAGTATAAATTTTTAATAACTTGTCTTGTTTTTTTTAGTAAATTTATGTCGCTTAATTCTTCTTTAGTCATCATTATAGTGATACCAGAGCTAGGATCGGAGAATCTAGAAAAATTACAATAATAGTCTGTATCAATACGCATTCTACCAGAATTCACTAGCTTTTTAGCCAAATTCTCATATTCGATTTGCATATCTTGCTCGTCAATGGACGGAATTTTGTCAAGAATATGATAGATTGAGGTCATCTTGTAGTCCAAAGATTGATGATAATATTATTAACAAATATTTGTTATACTCAATAAACATGGAATTATAATTTTTTTCTTTCAAAGAGACTGGATGAGAAACAACGTGAATAGTTTTTGGTAAGTAACGAACTAATTCATACATCGCTCTTGGTATTTCTTCAGCGGATGTTACCAACCTAATTGAATCAATTTTATACCTTTTAAGAAGATAATAAGTGTCCAAAGCATAATTCTTTTTGGCATTATCTGGTCTCTCATCAAAGATAAATTGATATTCTGGCACCCCTCGTTCTTTTAAATAATTCTTATAATTAAAATGATAATCTTCTCCAGTAATTAAAATAAGGGGAGCATAACCATATTTTAGTAATTCCGCTGCTGAATAAAGTCTTTGTTTATTTGCACCGAACACTAAAATCGCTTCAGTTGCTGTTTTATTATCCAAAACATAATTTTCTACCATGTGGATAAAATAAAAAAAACCTAATCCCCATGATAATAATATTAAGCTAAAAATAGTACGTATCAATCTCATTAAAACGTTTCTATAAAAATTTTTTTTAAAATTATATCAAATTCTTCTATAGAGGTATCTATACCAATATCTCTTAGTGAGGTTATAGGAAAATTATTTATACCACAAGGTATTATACCAGAATAGTGATCAAGATTTGTATGTATGTTGATTGCGATACCATGGTATGCAACCCATTTCCTTATTCTAAGCCCTATTGAAGCAATTTTAGCATTTTCATTTTTACTATTTTTGATCCAGATTCCAATCTTGCCAGGAATAGTAAAAGCTTGGATTTTAAATTCTGCAAGTGTTGATATTATCCATTTCTCAAGTCTTGAAATATATAATTTCAAATCTTTTGCATCACATCCATTATTCAAATTTATTATAGGATAAATTATTCGCTGGCCAGGCCCATGATAAGTAAATTTTCCTCCTCGTCCTGTATAAATCACTGGAAATCGATCTGGTGTTAATAATTCATCTTGTTTATAATTTGTTCCCGCAGTGTAGGTTTCGTTATGTTCTAGCAAAAAAACAGTATTTGGTTCAAGAGATTTTATTACCTTGTTCAATTGTTCTTCCATCAAGGTTAGACCTTCCTGATAATTAATAAGGCCAGGCACAGTGATCCATTTTACCAAATCTTTATCTCCGACCAAATAATTTCTCTATGTCTTTAAGTTTTAATTCAACATAAGTTGGTCTACCATGGTTACATTGCCCTGAAAAATCTGTATTTTCCATTTGTCTTAACAATTCATTCATTTCTAAAATGGATAAAACCCTGCCAGATCTAATGGCATAGTGACATGCATAGGTTTCTGTAACATGTTCTATTAACTCACTTAGTGCTATATTTTCGCCAAGGGATGTAAAATGATCAGATAAATCATTAATTAGTTTTATAATATTAATATCACCAAGTAAACTTGGTATTTCTGATACAATTATCGATTTCTCACCGAATTTTTCTATTGATAAACCAAGCTCTAATAAAGATTTTTTATTGTCATCTATAACTTCAGCTTTTTCTTTTGAGGATAATTCAATTATTTCAGGAATGAGTAATCTTTGCCTTATTACCCCTTTCTTCTTTATTTGTTCTTTGATTTTTTCATAACCAAGTCTTTCATGCGCCGCATGCTGATCAGTAATAATTACGCTATCTTTAGACTGCGATATTATATAAGTATTATGAAGCTGCGTTTTAGCAGCGCCAAGATAATATTTTTGGTCAGTTATAAGAATTTCTTCTAATTCAGGGTTTCTGTTACTTTCTGTTTTAATATTTGGGAGGTGGTCATGTTCGAACGTAGTTTGCAAGAGATGATTAGAGTTACTTCTTGTAGCAAGACTATAGTCGATACGAAAATTATCTTTGCTACTTCTATGTTTTGGTATCTGAAAATGCGTGGTGCTAGAATACTGCTTTTCTGCTAGGTGTGGGGAGACATTTTGATGTGTCATATAATCTATTGCATCGTTAGATAATGTACTAGAAACTCTTTTACCATCGGATCTCAAAGCTTCTTGTATGGCGCTAATAAAAATTGATCGTATTAAATTTGGATCATGAAAACGAACTTCTGTTTTAGCTGGATGTACATTAACATCGACTAAATGCGGATCAAGTTTCAAAAACAAGACAGATACCGCATGGCGATCTCTGCTCAAAAAATCTTGATAAGCTACTTTTAAGGCTATGTTTAAGATTTTATCTTTGACTGGTCTATTATTTATGAATAAAAATTGTTCTTCAGCAGCAGCCTTGTTATAAGTGGGAATGCTTGTGTAACCATATAATTCTATATCATTTCGTTTGAAATTCACATAAGCAGAGTTTGTTAAAAATTCTTCTCCCATTATCTCATTGATACGTGTATTTAAAATTTCAGTAAAATCTTCTCCTCTCTTTCGAACTTTAATTAAATCTTTATTTTCATGAGTAAGGGTAAAAGCAATATGTGGATTACTGAGAGCAATTTTTTTACACATTGTTGTGATTGCTGCTAATTCAGTCTTATCTGTTCTTAAGAATTTCAATCTTGCAGGGGTTGCAAAAAACAAATCTCTAACTTCAATTAAAGTACCTTTGTCAAGAGTAGCATGTATAGTTTTTTCTTGAACCCCACCATTGATGCTTAAAGAATAAGCTGCAAGGGAATCTTTTTGTTTTGAAGTAATTTTAAATTTACTAATTGCTCCAATAGATGGAAGAGCCTCCCCTCTAAAGCCAAAACTATTAATATTTAGAAGATCCTCTTCATCTAATTTTGAGGTGGCATGTCTTTGAATAGCAAGTTCTAAATCTTCTTTTGACATACCAAAACCGTCATCTCTTATGATGATAAGATTTTTTCCAGCCTGTTCTAGGATGATTTCAATTTTTGTAGCTCCAGCATCAATTGCATTTTCTAGCAATTCTTTTACCACTGAAGCTGGCCTTTCTATAACTTCACCAGCTGAAATTTTATTGATAGTAGTGTTAGATAGTATCTTTATACTCATCCCAAAATAACATGTGCTGATTTTAGTTTATATAGAGCAAATGATATCACTAAAATAGTAACAATAAAATAGCAAAGTGGTAACCAGCTAATATTTGTCTGGTGGTAGAGAAAAGTTGAAATAAAAGCTGTTGGCGCAGAGATAACTATCGATCCTATTGCATGGCTTAAGCTAAACAATCTGTACCTAATAGAAATAGGGATAGATTTTGTCAGAATTACAGCTCCAGGCATTGTTAAAAAAGGAAGAGTTGCTGATGTTAAAAATAGTAAAACAGGACTAAGTTCTAATTTCTCTAAATAGTAACATTGCCCAAAGCTAATTGGTAAAAGTACAAAAGCAGCGATTACAGTGATTTTATACTTGCCAAATTTATCAGCTATGATACCACCAATAATGCTAAATACCAGATATATCATTATAGAAATAGATATATATTCCTGCATTTTGGACTTTTCTACTGTTTCAAGAACTTGAAAATTATAGGTTCCAAAGAAAATTATAATAAATTGATTAGTACTACCTATTGCACCAATTAACAATACACATAAAGCAAACAATTTTTTGTTAGTTTTTACAATTTCATAAATGGACAAATCTTTGAATTTTTCGAATTTAGGCTGCTTGCTGATTTCTACCTGATCTTTGAAATTAGTTATTTTCATAATTATAATCACTATGAATCCTAATACTGAACCTAATAAAAATGCAAATTTCCAATTATAATTTGGCAAATAACCAGAGCTAAAGGCTGTTGCGGACAATGAGGCAACAAGCGAGCCAAGTAACGTAAAAACCGTTGTAATACTTATACTAAAACATTGCATTGAACTTTTGATATGTTCGAAAACAAATATTCTAACGCCGTCAGAACCAGAGGAAACCAGAGCAGATATAACCATTCGACATAATAAAAGTATAAATGCAGAAAATAATCCTATTGCTTCATCAGATGGGGTTATAAAGAGTATAAAAGAAGCTATTGATGTTCCGACAAGACTAATGATAAAAGAGTTTGATCTGCCAGCGAGGTCACCAATTCTTCCAAAGATGATTGCTCCAAGCGGTTTGGCAACCATTGCTATAGACATTAAAAAGTAAGTATTCAATAATTGAATGACAATATCAGCTTTTGGAAAAAAATGACTAGCAATATTGGCTGCTAAAAAACCAAACAAATGGTAATCGTAATACTGAACGAACACTGTAAGTGCTGAAATCGCAAATGTTTTTTTATTCAATGAATGTTTTTATTTTATGGGTTTAAGAAGAAAATAGAATTAAATTTTCTATTACTAAAGTTCAACTCTAAAAAGCCTCTGTCACATTATTTTTGCTATTAAAGTAACTAATGATGTTATTGAAGTTTTACCAGTACCACCATTTTTGTTTTTATAGTCTTTATCCCAAATAATTTGAGTTCCAAGTTCAATGTTTCTCCAAGCCTCAATAGAGTAATAAGCCTGAACTCTGTGTTCTGGCAACCCGCGCCCAAGGTCATTACCTTTTAAATTAACAGCTTGTGTTGATTTTTGATAATTAATTCCAACTAGATTTTGCTTTTCACTAAAAGCTTTAAATTTATAACTAAGATCTAATAACAATGCTGCTGGTTTGGCTCCAGATTCCTTCCATGATATGTCTTTTTTATCAAATTTTGTAAGGGCAGAAGTAAGTTGAGCTGTTGTGTAAAAGTCAAATATTTGTTTTTTGGCAGTAAAGCTAAGTCCTGGAACCGTTTTTCTATATGATTTATTTAGAGGGTTTACACAACACTGACTTGAAGATACAATATAATTGACTGAGCTTGCCATGTTTTTCACCATATCTAAGCTTATTTCTGTCTTGCCAAAATCATCATTACTTATATAACCAGCTTGAACTCCCATATTATTAATTTTTGAGGTTGAATTTTTTTTCACTTTATCAGTAAAACTAAAAACTGAAAAATTTAATCCATTTTCAGAGGGCATATAACCTACTGTAATACCTGGTGCTTGAATTTGCGTAAGTAACTGTGTAAAACTTGCTGGAATAGAATGAGGAGAATATTGACCGTAATTAAAATACTGTATACCAACTTTTGTAAAATATGGTGAAAGATCGCGATTAGCAAATACTATATGCGCCTCATCAATTTTATCATATTTATTAAACCTTGAAGGATCGTTTTTTCCTCCATAACCACATGCCGAACAATCACCAGAACTAGGAGCAAAATTTAACCCAATATTAGCTGTAACCCATTCATTTAAATTTGATACCGCATATAGAGTGATTTTAGGAACACAAAAAGTAGTATATGTATTTTTTTTATTAAATCTGGAGCTTTTATTTTGATCAATATCACTAGCTATTAATTCACCAACAATTAATCCAGAGAAATTTATTCCCTCAACTTTGAATTTATCTCCATAAATAATTGCTTGATTACGACTTATAATTCTAGCGTTTTTTTCGAAAGAAAGATCTTTGTTTTCTGCTAATTCTGTATTTGCGAGCGAAAGAGAAAAAGACAAGGTTATTAAGGTAAAGAAAAAAACATTGATTATACGCATAAGTTATCAAATTCCCTTTAAATATTTTGTGGATGATATTTAAAGGCTAATTAATAACAAGCTAATATTATTTAGACGTTACGAAATTAACCTCAGACAGTGACGTAAAAACACCTATTTACTCTCTATATTTATTCTAAATTTTTATCTTTTATCCTTTATGCTATTTCAGCGTCACGAGGAGAGTACCATAATCTTATTTTCCTTCATCACGGAGGGTATAGCGAGCGAACTTCAGTTTGCGTGGCTATCCAGTAATAATAGATAGCCACGTCGCTAGCTCTCCTCGCCATGACGAATGTTGTCATCACTGTAAAGCTAGATTGCCACGCTTCGCTCGCAATGACGGGGGGCGTCGCTTACGCTCCTCGCCATGAATTTTGAGCTTACTTTATTGAGCAGCTGATTTGATAATTTCAAGACCAGCATCCGCAACTCTTGCTCCAGCTTGTAGAGTAGAAATAGCAGCTAATATACTCTTTAATGCCGCAGAAAACGCACTAGCTGCTTCCACTAAATCAGTGTCTAAATAACTAGCCGCCGCATCTTTCGTTACAGCAATTGCAGATGAAAGCGAAGTTGACGCTGCATCTATCGTCTCACTTTGGCCTTTTACTTTAGACAGTGCTGAGCTTACAGAGTTAAGAGCATTTGTTAAAACCTCTTGCGCTATTTTTGCATCCGCTGGTGTTAACACTGACAATTTACCCACAAAAGCACCGGCCTTATTAAGAAATATCTTGGCAAGACTAACATCTGGAATTTGTACTTTTAAACTATCGTCAAAACCTAGACCAACTCTTACGTCAAGACCAGAACCAGAACTTTTTAGCGCTGCAGTGATAGCTTTGCTCACAGGCGCATAATTCTGAGTGTTGTTCAAAGATACTAATCCTTTTTCACCTATATTAATTGTAATCTCATCACCAGTGGTAGCGCTTACTAGTGTCAAAGCACGACCTTTTACTAACGATTCTGCTGGTACATTATCTAATACGAAATTTGTAGTAGTCTTATCACCATTATCAATTGCAAGTGTAAATTTAACGTGGTTAACTAAAGCATTATTACTAGCTTTATCTACAACAAAGGTAGAAAACTTTTTGTTTGTAAAATTAGTTGAGCTTAAAGACACTGTCATGCCCTCAACACTACCAATACTTCCTCCATCTTCGTTCACTATTTCACCAGCATCTGTATTTATAGTCAAACTCTTAGTTTGCTCAAAAACAGTACCATTTATAAAATTTTGTATAGGAACAGCAAGGTTAGCTTGAGCAGTAGCTGTAGTAGCATCAAAATCAGCAGGAGCACCAAGATAATTAAAAGGTGCAATCTTGATTGAAAAAGATTCAAGAGTAGCTGCATCTGTAAATACAATCGTTTGGCCAGCAAGGCCAGCAGCACCAATAGCTGCATTTGATCTAAATGCCGCGCCTGTGAAAACCTTTCCGTCAATTGTCGTCTGAAGCACAACTGCAATATCACCAGCATTGGCAGCAACACCATCAGCAAAAGCATTCCTTGTTGCTGCTTGGTATGTGGCTCTAGCAGTGATGCCTACATCAACTCTTGTTACAGTAACAACTGATTTTACTCCATTAATAAAACCATCTACATTTCTTATACCCGTAACATCTATCCCACCTTCTACCAAATCAAATGTCGATGTAACAAGGTCAGTAGCAAGACCAGCATCAGTAGTTGTTAGTCTAAGATTAGCCTCTGTACCACTTACTGGGATTGAAATTGCTGGCACAAACCCTAATCCTGCTTTAGCAGTTATTGTTAGTACACCAGCACCATTATTAGCAACATCATATTTCGCCCTCAACACGGGATTATTTTCTATAGCCTGCTGCAAACTTGTCGCAGACTCAGCTTGGTTTACACCAATTCGTGACCACCACCATCAATACCAACAGCTCCAGCAACATACGTAAAAGGTATACCGTCAATAGTTACTTGGTCGCCAACAACGCGCTGATTACCAAGAGCGGCATTAAAGGTCAAAACAAAGTTTGTTGAACCATCTTGAATGGTTGTGTTAGCAACATTACTTGCAAGACCAAAACCAGCTTTGGTTTCAAAGTTTTGTTGAAAAGTAATAGATTGACGCGCGTTTACGCCAGCAGCTGCACTACTATTACCAGATCTAGTTACAACCAATGCTCCTTGATCAATATAGCTCTTAAGAGTAGGATGGTTTCTAATAGCCGCTTCCAAATTGTTCATACTTTCGTTTGCATTAGCACCATGGGCAACCGTGGTAGCACCATTAGCCACTGCTGCAAATCAGTTGCAAACTTTGGGTAGATGGTCTAACCTGAACTATACTACCAGCTACAGATACAGTAGGGTTAAATATAACAGATCCACCAGAGTGAGGGGTAAGAATAACACTCTGCTTAACTACTTTCACTCCATAAGATTGCAGACTCTCTTCACCACTCTTTCTAATTGACGTAGCAAGATTTCGAGCCGTCTCTTCCTCATTCGTCCCTTTAACAACTTCAAAATTAGTGTAATCTGGCGTTCTACCAGCATCAATAAATTTAAAACTTACTCCACCAACTTGTATTCTATCACCAGCATCTCCTGTAAGAATTTGCGCATTATTTTCAATCTTTAATGTCGCAGTACCAGCTCTAGGCTCCCCTAAAAACTGACGAAACCCTGGCGCCAGTGTTCTTACACTAACAGCTTTATTTGTAAAATTACTTCTTACTGATGAATCAGAACCAAGATCGCCACCTAATAATTTTCTACCATCAAAGTCAGCTGTTTTTATCTGAGTTTCTAACTGCTCTACCTTCTGTTGAAGAATATCATTCAACGATCTAATAGCTGTTTCAGAACCACCGTTTTGCGAAGCAAGAGCTAACATATCACTAAGAGTTGTAGCCATAGATGCAAGACTATCTTGTGTTACTCTCAGAACATTAGAACTATATCCCATGCTTTCAAGAACTTTAGATAAAACCTTCGCCTTATCAGCAAGACCATTACCCAAAAAACTGCTCACAACATCAATATTAGCTTTCAAACCAGTGCTTAAGCTTCTACCATTTTCATCAACACCCTTTTTACCTATAGCAATCGCAGGTGGAACTGAATTTACAACTGGATTTCTTAGCGTTATACCGTTACCCATAATCTTTCTCTATATTTATATTAATTAAAAAAATAAACTTATTAAACTTTTGTAGCTCCATAAACGAAACATACACCATGTGCAGATTATACATTAATACAATGATGCACGCAAGTCAAAGCTACGCATGATTTTGCAAGTATCAATTTACCAAAACAAACAAAATCATAAAATCTTAACTTAATAACCATTCAAGCAATATTTATGCCAGTTTTTAAAAATAACTCCTAAAGGTATTTTATTTAAGCTTTATTTCCACTAGCACGCAACATGACACTTCTCGAATACATCACCACCAACACAAGGAGGCATTGTTGCATGGATCGTGATGCCTTGCAAAATAAGGCTCAAACGTCATGGCTGTAAAGGAGATTTGCTCCTGTGGCAATCTAGTAAGAAGTAACCAAAGTAGTATAGTGGTATTTTTTCTGAATAGCCACGCAAACTAAAGTTTGCTCGCTATGACGTTGCTCCCCTTGTGATGACGTGTAAACCCACTCGTGACGGGGGCTCACTACGTTTGCTCACTATGACGATATATGGCTTATAACATAGGGCTATAGATCCATCACGCAACAATGCCACACAAGAAGGCAACACCATTGCCTAACCAGCAAATTACAAATTAAAAATATTTACTACAAGCTTGTAAATATGAATAACCAGTAACTAATGTTAAAATTGCTGAAGTCCATAAAAAAACGTGACCAATTAAATCAAGCCATTTTATTCCAGATCCTACCGATCCAATTATTAACATTGTCATTGAAATCATTTGTATCGCGGTTTTAATTTTAGCTAACCTCGTAACTGGCACACTCACACTCACCTGCGCCAAAAACTCTCGCAAGCCAGCAACTATAAACTCCCTAGCTAAAATAAGAAGACAAGGCACTTCATCAGCTCTCCCAGATTTAACTAACATTACCAAAACACACCCTACCAGCACTTTATCCGCTATCGGATCAAGCATCCGCCCTAAATTTGAAACTATGTTGTATCTTCTTGCGATATACCCATCAAAAAAATCTGTTAAACTTGCTATAGCGAAAACTATCCCACCAATTCTATGAGCAAATTTTGAGTCATCAAAATAAAATGACATAACAATAAGAGGAATTGCTACTATTCTAAGTATAGTTAAATAGTTTGGTATATTTTTATCAATTTGCATTATCTTTTCCGCTACTCTAATCAAGTTTCTATAGAAATAATCGCCTCATTAGAATTCTTAATATAGTTTTTACCAAAAACCAACTAATAACTTGCATGAAATATAGATTTAGTAATAAATTGATGGTTATAAATTATAAAAAACAACTAAGGTAATGGTAAAAATATATAAAACAGCTGCTGAAGCAGTAAAAGATGTTATCAAAGATGGAATGCTAATTCACGCTGGGGGCTTTGGATTATGCGGCATTCCAGAGAATATTATTGCAGCAATTGCTAAATCTGGTGTAAAAAATCTTACTATTGTCAGTAATAATTGCGGAATAGATGATTTTGGCCTTGGTATACTTCTAAAAAACGGTCAAGTTAAAAAAATGATATCTTCTTATGTTGGTGAAAATAAATTATTTGAACAAAAATATTTAGATGGATCTCTTGAACTTGAATTGAACCCACAAGGTACACTAGCAGAACGAATAAGGGCTGGAGGAGCCGGCATACCGGCATTTTATACTAAAACCGGAGTTGGCACTGTGGTTTCAGAAGGAAAAGAGGTTAGAGAGTTCGACGGTAAAAAATATGTAATGGAAAGAGGGATTTTTGCAGATCTCGCTATAATTAAAGGCTATAAGGCTGATAAATTTGGTAATGTTATTTATAACAAAACAGCTAGAAATTTTAATCCTGTTATGGCAACAGCAGCAAAAATTACTATTTGCGAAGTTGAAGAAATAGTTGAAATTGGTCAACTTAATAGCGACAACATCCACACACCAGGCATATTCATTGATAGACTGCTTCAAGGAATTAATTACGAAAAAAGAATAGAAAAAATTACTAATAGAAATAAAGAGGCAAACTAATGGCTTGGACAAGTGATGAAATGTGTAGAATAGCCGCAGAAATGGAAATTAAAAATGGTTTATTTGTAAATCTTGGCATTGGTATGCCAACAAATATTCCCAACTATATACCAAATCATATAAATGTTTGCTTCCAGAGCGAAAATGGCATGTTAGGAATGGGACCGTTTCCTTACTCTGGCGAAGAAGATGCGGATCTTATTAACGCGGGCAAACAAACTATTACCGCCCTCCCAGAAAGCAGCTACTTTGATAGCGCAGCTTCTTTTGCCATGATTCGTGGAGGTCATGTTGACTTAACTATTCTTGGAGCTTTAGAAGTGTCAGAAACGGGTGATTTGGCAAATTGGGCTGTACCAGGAAAAATGATTAAAGGCATGGGAGGTGCTATGGATTTAGTTGCCAATATACAGAGAGTGGTAGTGTTAATGAGGCATAACTCCAAAGACGGACAGGCAAAGTTAGTTAATAAATGTAGCTTACCGCTAACAGGAGTAAATGTAGTTGACAGGGTAATTACTGAGTTAGGTGTGTTTGATATTAAAGATGGTAAAACATATCTAGTTAAAAAAGCTGATGACATTAGCGTAGAAGAAATAATAAAAAAAAGTTCAGCTAATATTTTAATCTCCTGAAAGTCTGATATAAAAAAACATAAAGGTTTATAATTGATAGGATCATGATAACACAATACATAGCTGTGGGTCTAGGCGGAGCTCTGTCGCATCTGTAAATGTAGTTGGAGTAAAATTAGTAAAAGTCATATTTCAGGTGTTATGATGCCATCAACGTTTTAAAATTCTCAAAAGTAGAAACATTATTGCTAGAACCTACAATTTGTCCTTTTTGAATAATACGAATATTCTCAATACCGGTGATAGTGATTTTAGCAGAACGAAAACTTTTAAACCCAAGCATTGGCTTGGTTCGCTTCTTAATAAATCGGTGATCTTGTTCAATAATATTGTTGAGATATTTGTTTTGACGAATTTCAATCTTTTGTTCTTATGGCAGGTTTTCGTTATAGGCGTTTAGAGCACAAGTATTACTTGCGCTCTTGTCGATTGTTACCGAACCCGGAATACCATTGTTCTTA
>JFJP01011377.1_pt1 | contig 15341 bp, 10 predicted proteins | sample 431651 | NCBI WGS metagenome assembly JFJP01 (sample SAMN02602958, study PRJNA72255) | Microbial mat metagenome, whole genome shotgun sequencing project. | biome: fresh water; feature: sink hole; material: water; isolation source: purple microbial (photo- and chemosynthetic) mats found in... | reverse complement strand
CATTTCGTAGGGGTAATGCCTTGTGCTTGCCCTGTTTTGGGCAGGGACAAGCCCTGCCCCTACGAAAATCATTAAATCGGTATAATGTCTAATATAGGACTTATGCAAAAATGGCGTATTTGTGGTAGGAGTCCGCAATTATTTGCGGGCTGTCCGCAAAGGATTGCGGACTCCTGCGTAAGTCCTAAATAGCTAAAGTAGTTACACTCCTGATTGATACAGGGTTTCAAAGGTGTTGGTGGTGGCGGGGAGGCTGAATTTATCGGCGACAATTTGGCGCGCCTGTTGCGTGGCGGTTTGATAAAAGTGGGGATTGCTGAAAATGGCAATGATTTGCGCGGCCAATTGAGTGGCAATGAAGGTGGGGGGCAGGCAAGCGACTTCGGGCATGAGGCCGACGGGCGTACCGATAACGGGGAGACCGCAGGCCATCGCCTCCAACACCGCCATGCCCTGTGATTCATGCCAGGAACTTTGCACATAAAGGTGGGCTTGGTGATAGAGTGCAGGCAATTCAAGATGCGGGACTTGGGCATGCCAGGTGATATTTTCCGTTATGCCTAACTGTTGGGCGAGTGACTTTAACTCCTTTTCTAGCGGGCCTGTGCCGACGAGATGAAGGTGAATGTGGGGGATAACCGCTTTGACTAAATGTAATGTTTGTAATAATAGGGTGTGATTTTTAACGGGGATGAGGGAGGCGATTTGGATTAAGGCGGGTTGCGTTAGGCTTAATTTTTGTAAAGGAGGCATAAAGTGATTCGTATCTACGCCTAACGGGGCGAAATGTAATTTATGGGGTGATACGCCATGTTGACGGGCGAGGTTGAGTTGATAGGCTGACCCTGCGGCGATAATATGGGCGTGGTGTAGAACGTAGCGAATCATCAGCCGTCGAGAGAAAATGCGTTGTGCGCCGTAGGCAATGTGGGGTAAATGGCTTAATTCCCAGCCGCCCAAATTGACCATAACAGACCGCTTCAGTAATTTTTGGGCGAACATGGCACACAGGGCGGGTTCATCTGCCCAAAATGCATGGAGCAGGTCAAACGGTGTTTGTTGATGTTGGCGGTAAATGGCTTGGACGGTTTGCCCGATAATGGCAACGGATTTCAGGCCATAACCCTGACCGCCGATGGCGTGGTGAGTTAGGCCGTTAAAGTGAGGACTTACGCCATTGCGCGGTCTACCCCCCTTAATCCCCCCGACATCGGGGGGAGACTTTGCTCCCTCTCCTACGTAGGAGAGGGCTGGGGTGAGGTGTTGGCGTAAGTCCTGAAAGTGATAGATTCCTTTCGGGGGATAACGTAAGCTAAAGATATGAACGTCATGCCGTTGGGCTAATTTGGTGACTAAATGTTGCAGCGCGGGAATCGCCCAGTCATGGGCGTGTGCGCTGAAGCCAGGTAAAATGAGGGCGATTCGCATAGATGAGGGTAAGGCGAGAATCCGCGAAGAAATCGGAAGAAAAAAACAAAAACTTCCACCTGTAAATTATTAGGTGATGAGAAGTCGGAGTCCGCAATCCTTTGCGGACAGCCCGCAAATAATTGCGGACTCCAAACGTATATCCTCTAAAAATTTACAGGTGGAAAAACTTCGCTTTTCTTAGCGTTCTTCGCGGATTTTCGCTGAGTAGTTAAAAATAAGTAATCCTGCGGTGAGCCAGGCCGCGTAGAGGCGGGGGTAGGCTAGGACAGTAAGCCCGCCCGTTTGGTAGGTGGCGTGGTTAAAGTTGAGGGGGATGGCGTATAACCCTAGAATGAGGGCGAATGTAATAATTTCTAATTTGGTGGAAAGGCCATGCAGATAAAGCCATATTAAGGGAATGAAGATGACAGTATGATGATATTGCTCGCCGAGGGGGGCGAAGAGAATAGCCCAAGTGAGGCTTAACATGAGGCTGGCGGTGGCGTTGCTTTGGGAGATGAGGAAGGTTGTAATAAAGGTTGAGATGGCGAGCGCAAACCAGATGAGCGTATTAAGTAAGGGTAAATTTATTAAGGATGTATTAAACGATGTTACATCATTGGTTGAGCCGAAGATGCGGCAGAGGAGGCTGGCGGTGGTTTGATAGGCGGTGACGCAGGTGATGGAGGAGTGGGTGGTTTGGCGGAGTAATTGGAAATAGGCTTGCCACGTATTGAGATGAAATAAAGGGAAAGTTAGGCCGATAATCAGGGTGAGGGTGGCGGCTGTCCAGGCGAGGGCAGCCCATTTTTTTTGCCACATGAGTAGGGGAATCATGCTCCAGCCGACGGTTTTTAAGAGGAGGGCGAGGCCGAGAGCCAGGCCTAATGGGGCGGGTTTTTCTTGATGATGTGTTATTATTACGATAGTCATGAGCAACGTCATGGCGATGTAGGCTTGGCCGAGTTGAAAATTGGCGATAATGGGCTGAAAGAGCATGGCGAAAATGAGGACGGTTAAAAAGATGTGCCTTGTATGAGGATATAAATTAAACTTATTTGGAGTGCAAACCTTCAGGTTTACTCGGTTGTAATGGGGCAAACCTAAAGGTTTGCACCCCAATTTGTTATTTTGCGAAATGTAGATGGGGGCGAAGGTGTGAATGAGGAGGCCGATAATGATGAGTAACATGGCAAGATTCGCCCATGTCCAGAGGGCGTTGGTGGTGGCGAGGGGTAATAAAACGAAAGGTAAAAATAATAGGCTGGTGGTGGGGGGATTGGCGTTGTAAATGTCATCGGTGAGGGCGCGGAAATAATCGGGGTCGTAAATTTGGGCGGAGATTTGGCCCTGGGCGAGGAGGTGGCTGGCAGTGTAATAAGTTGAAGCGGCAGAGGTTATTTGGTGGGTGGCGGGGTAGATGATGGTGCTTAAAAACCAGAGGCTGACTAAACCAAAGAGCAGCGATAAAATGAAGGATTTTGTAATCATGGTCAATTAGGCATGGCGAGCTATTAAAATATGATGTAGGTAAATATAAGCCTAACCCACTTAATCCCCCCGACATCAAGGGGAAATTTTACTCCCTTTCCTACGTAGGAGAGGGTCGGGGTGAGGTGTTTGGGTTAATTGCCAGACATAAAGCCCTAGCATGAGCCATTGCACGATGGTGCTGGCGAGGAGTGAGCCTACCCAGCCTAAATAGGGTAATAAAGCTAAATTTAAGATCAGGTTGACCAACGCGCCCACTAAGCTAATTTTGACGACGAGCGTTTGGCGATTGATTTTATATAGGCCGTAAATAATGGTCGTGTAGCCATATAACGGCCAAACGAATAGACCGCCTAACAAAACATGGCTGAGGGGAATGGGCAGATGATAGAGCCAGATAAGCATGGCGTAAACTACGGCCAACGCGGGGCCGAGGATGACGAAGCCTAAGATGAAGAGGCGGCCTGAGATTTTGAAAATGAGGTCGTTGGGCAGGCGGTAGAGCGTTTTAACGTAAGGAACGAGAATGAAATTGGCGAGGGCTTGTAAGTATAGCAGGAGGTTGATTAGAATTTGGTATTGGCCTAAGTCGCGTTTGCTGAGGAAATAGGCGACGCAATATAAATCAAGGCGTGATTGTAATAGGCCGCTGAAGTTGAGGAGGAAAAAAGGGGCGGCGGCGGGAAAATAGCCCCAAACGAACCCTTGCCGCCAATTTAAGGTGCGATTTACGGTGGCGTAATACCAACTGAAAAGGATGCCTTGCCCTAAGTTGCCGAGAATGAATAAACCCATCAAATTATTAAGGTTGATATTTGCGCCTAACCAAAGTAAGCCAAACGCAATAAAGAGTGCTTGCGCTAATTCTAGCCCTAATTGCCATAAGAAATCTTTATGATAGACGACCATGACCTCATGTGATTGTTTCAATACCGTTACCCAAGCCCAAGCAATGAGCAACAGGGTTTGGGTGGGTGGATAGCCTAACAAAGCAATGATGAGCGAAAAGCTGCCCAATAACCATAAACGGGTCATTAAGCATTGTTGCCATGTGGGGATAATGTGGCTCGGTTTGAAGCTAAATTCTCGTAATAAATAGTCGCGATTGCCCCAGGCAGCGATATGCGCGCCGAGGTTGATTAGAATGAGCAGGTTGATAAATTCGCCCCATAAATCAATGTGGGTGAAGCGAATGACGATAATGGAGATGAGGGTGTTAAAAAATTGTGGGAGTAGACTGCTCAACGAATTAGTAATAATAACGGTGAAGCGTTTGCGGAGTTTATTCAATGATGGCGGCATTAAGGAGTAACCTGAAACAAAGTGTAGGGTGGATAGGTGGCGATGGGGGTTAAATGGGTTTTACGTTGTAACCAATGGTAACTTTGGGCTAATGGTTTGCTTTGCCATTGCGTTTCAATATTCGATATATCAAGTAATAAATAAAGCGGTTGCGTTTCATGGTTCAGGAGTTCGGTTAGATATGCTTCGTTATAAAAGTAAAGGTCTAGGGTTGGGTGGTTGGGGTGATAATGTTGCATGGTGAGGGTGAGGCCAAAAGTGAGTAAGGTTGCGTTAGGTGGCAAGATTTGGTTGACTTGTTGGGCAATTTCTTTGCTTTGATTAAAATTTGTTAAAGTTATGTTGAGTTCGCGATATGACCATCCTGCCATACCCATGAGCGAGATGATAATTATAAAGGTTAACGTAAGGCGAGATTTCGCGCCCTCTCCGTTATTCCCGTATGGGGATATATAGGAGAGAGTTGGGGTGAGGTTTTTACTATATTGTAATAAATCGCTGACTCCAAAACTGGCTAAAATGACGCAGGGCGGATACAGGGTTAGGCCAAAGCGCATGTTTTGATAGGGGATGCCTGCGAGAAAAAGATAGACTCCACCCGCCCAGCCTAGTAATAATGTTAAGGTTGCGTATTGTTGCGATTGCCATAATCGCCAGACCGCCCAAGCGATAAAAGGTGTAAGTAAGGGAAATAAATAGGTCGGATGTAAGGCGGGGAAAGCATAAAATAGCCCCATGGGATACCGATAATGGGCGGTGCCGTCTAGGGTGGTGAAGTCACGTTGGAAAAAATGGTAGGGTCGCCAACCAATGAGCCAACTGTGGACTAGGCTGCCTGGGCGGTGGAGACTGAGCCAAATTTGGGGCATGATGATGAGGGTTGCGCTTACCAGGGCGAGGCTGACTAACCACGTGAACTGTTTATCGCGGCGAAATTGTAATAAAATGTAGCCGCCTAGCGCGGGCGCGAGTAAGAGATAAATCCAACGAGTTATTACAGCGAGGGCGAAGGTAACGCCCATAAATATAAATAGGCAGGTTAAGAGTAGCCAATGAGCCTGGCTTTTGGTAGAATGATGAACCCTAACGGCTTGCACCAATAGCCAGACGGCCAACACGGCCCAAAATAACGCGGCCATATCGGCCATGATGACCACTGAAGAGGTTAATAATTGGTTAGTCAGCGTAACAATCAGACCCGCCAATATGCCCGCGCGGGTTAAGGTGGCTGGGGGCGCGTTTCCTGCGAAAAGGGTTTGGGTGAGGCTATACATTAAAGGAGCTAACATTGCACCCATAAGGATATTGGTAATTTGACCCGCCCAGGGCGTTACGCCAACCAGGAACATTCCGCCCGCGATGAGCAAGGGGTAGCCATTCGGCCAAAAAAAGTTCCGCTGACTTCCTGACTCAGGGGAGATGAATGGGGAGTGATATATGGCTTCGGCTTGCTGATAATAGGCAAAGGCATCTTGACCATATAGGCCATCAAATTGCCACCAGGCCACGACTGCTAACCGCAGGATGAAAGCTAAAGTAAATAAAATTAGGGTTGTTCGCATGAATTTTTTGAGGTAGTCATCGGATGACTAAATCAAGATTTGGGTGCAACAACTAAATTCCCCTCACCCCAGCCCTCTCCCAAAGGGCGAGGGGAGACAAGATACTCCCTCTCCCTTTAGGAGAGGGCTGGGGTGAGGGGGCTAAATCTTGATATACTGAGCATATCTTAGACCACGCAGACGCGCAAAAATCCCATGTTCAATAAAAATCTTGGCCTCAACGCCTTCAAACGGTATCTTACGCTCAAAACGCATCACATTTACAGTTTGCCCATTGTCATTTTGATGCCTCATAGCGGCTGTAATTGTCGTTGTGTCATGTGCGATATTTGGCAAAATAAGGGTGGCAGCCGCCAATTGACGGTGGCAGATATAGAAAAATTACTTATCTCATTGCGGAAGTTAGGCACGCAATGGGTCGTCATGTCGGGCGGCGAAGCCTTAATGAATCCGCAATTGTTTCAGTTATGTGACTTATTACGGGGCGCAGGCATGAAAGTGACCATTTTATCAACGGGCTTGTTGCTAAAACGGTACGCCCATGAGGTGGTGCAATCTACCGATGAGGTGATTGTGTCGTTAGATGGTTCGCCTGCGGTGCATGATGCCATTCGGCGGATTCCTAATGCTTATCAAAAATTACAGGCGGGGGTACAAGCGGTCAAAGCCCTCTCGCCAACGTTTCCCCTGTCGGCGCGGTGCGTTATTCATCGTCATAATTTTGCTGATTGGCCGAATATCGTCACTTCCGCCCAATATCTGGGACTAGATAGTATCAGTTTTTTAGCGGCGGATGTTTCGACGGAAGCCTTTAATCGGCCAGATTTGGCGACTAGTGAGACGCAAAATGTGCAGGTTATGGTGGCGGAGTTGCCCCAACTTAAGGCGGTGATTGAGGCGTTAATTAGCGACCACGCGGCTGATTTTAATTCCCATTATATTGCGGAGTCACCCGCCAAAATTCGTCGTATTTATGATTATTACGCGGCCTTGCATGGCCTGGCTGATTTTCCCACGGTGCGTTGTAATGCGCCCTGGGTCTCGGCGGTGGTGGAGGCGGATGGGACGGTGCGGCCATGTTTTTTCCATGCGGCAATCGGTAATATTCAGCAAAATACGTTGCCTGAATTGTTAAATCAGCCACAAACGGTCCAATTTCGGCGGGAGTTAGACCTGGATACGAATGAGATTTGCCGTAAATGTGTTTGTTCGTTGAATTTAAGACCGATGGCTAAGTTATAGGGATGGACTTATACAGGAGTCCGCAATCATTTGCGGGCTGTCCGCAAATAATTGCGGACTCCTGTGTAGTCCTATAAGTATGGAGTCGCAAAGCTTGCTTTGCGTACACAAAGCAAGCGTTGTGACTCCGTTTTTTATTAAGGAGCATGATAATGTTACTGAAACAAATTGCTAAAATTATCTGTATGGTAAGTGTGATTTTTGGGGCATGGCCGTGGCTAGTGAGCCAGGCGCAAGAGCCATTTGTGGTGACAGGTACAGTGCCAATGGGTCAAGGAGGGCTTTTAGTCCGCAATCAATACCCCGAAGTGACCTTTAATCAACCCGTAAATGTAAATTTAGTCAACCAAAATATTTTCATTTGGGGTGAACAAACTGGGTTTTATACCAAGACAACGTTGGGTAATGTCTTAAATAATGACACTTTAGTGGGCCTGGAGATTAAAAAAGCCTTCAAACCAGGCGAAAACATTATGATAGATTTTAGTTCGGGCATCCAGAGCAATTTTGGCACATCCTTAAAACCATACATCTGGCAACTGCGCGCTGCCACCTTAGGGGGGGGGGATTTGACTGAAAGTGGGCAGAAAGTTGCGCTTAATAATGGTTGGGCGGTGGCGTTGGGGGATGTGAATAATGATGACGATTTAGATGCGCTGGTGGGAACGGATAAGGGGAATCAGCTTTATTTGAATTTTGAGGCTACAGGCCAATTTTTTCCGACGCAATTGTTAGGGCCTCAAAGTAACGCGGATGTGGCGATGGCGGATTTTAACCATGATGGTTTGTTGGATGTGGTTGTAACGGATTTAGTGGCGGGCGATAAAATTTGGCTGAATATCAGTGGCGCGCAGGGGATAAGTTTCACCCTTGCCCAAACCTTGACCCGTAGTGGCGGCCATAAAGTGGCGGTGGGTGATGTGGAAGGTGATGGCGATTTAGATTTGTTAATTGCGAATGGCAGCAATGAATCATGGTTGAGAGGTTGGCTGAATAATGGGCAAGGTAATTTTACTTACGCCAGTGAATTAGCGATAGAGGGCGATAGCGTTGGCCTGGAGATGGTAGATGTGGATAATGATGGCGATTTGGATGCGCTGAGTGGTACTTCTTCTGGCAAGTTACAACTTTATGTGAATGATGGCGCAGGTGATTTCTTGCCAAAAATTACGTCAATTACTCCCATGTACCGTTTAGTAGTGGGCGATTTGGACCTGGACGGTGATTTAGATTTATTTATGTTGGCCGTAGATGGGACAGCCCAAGTGTGGTTTAATGATGGGCAGGGAAATTTTAGCCAAGGTTTGAAAAATCCCCTGTTATTATTGGGAGGGGACATGGTTGCGCTGGCTGATTTTGATGGGGATGATGATTTAGATGCTTTAGTCGGGGGGAAGCCTAATCGGTTGTGGCTGAATGATGGGGCGGGTTATTTTATTCTGGCACAATCTGACCTGCCCGACAATGGTCGTGATTTAACGACAGATATGGCTCTCGGTGATATGAATGGAGATGGTACGGTGGATGTGTTCATGGTCGGTACGGGGGATAATTATACGCCGCCCGTTTGGTTTAATAGAAAGCAAGCGACGGGCGTGTTTGCCGCGAGTGGTGAGCCATTGGGCAATGAAAATACCGAGTCAACCGCGTTGCGTGACCTAGATGGAGATGGTGATTTGGATGTGTTTGTGGCGAATCGCAGTCGGGTGGGGACGCGGCAAAATGGCCCTGGCAATGAGGTTTGGTTAAATGATGGTCATGGTCATTATACCGATACGGGGCAAATTTTGGCGCACCTGGATAGTAATGCGGCGGCGTTGGGTGATGTGGATGGCGACGGCGACGCGGATGCGGTGGTGGGAAATGATAATAATGCAGGCAATCAAGTGTGGCTGAATGATGGCACGGGTAAATTTAATAATAGCGGCCAAACGCTTGGCCAAGGGTCAACTCAGGCGGTGGCGTTGGGTGATGTAGATGGGGATGACGATTTAGATACGGTCATCGGCAATAGCAATAATGAAGGCAACCAAATTTGGCTGAATGATGGCACAGGTATTTTCACCCAAACCGCGCAAAGTTTAGGTCAAGCCGATACCCAAGCCATCAGCCTGGGTGATGTCGATAATGATGGCGATTTGGATACCGTTGTGGGCAATAGTAATAATGAAGGCAACCAAATTTGGCTCAATGATGGCACAGGCATTTTCACGAATACCGCGCAAACGTTAGGCCAAACCGATGCCCAAGCGGTTGCGCTAGCGGATGTGGATAATGACGGTGATTTGGATACTGTGATTGGTAATAGTAATAATCAGGGGAATCAGGTGTGGCTCAATGACGGCACGGGTAAATTTAGCCAGAGTGCAACGGGCTTAGGTCAAGCGGATACCCAGGCCGTTTCACTCGCCGACTTTGACCAAGATGGTGATTTAGATGCAGTCGTAGGGAATAGTAATAATAGTCAAATTTGGTTGAATGATGGCACAGGCAAATTCAGTGATAGTGGGCAAACCCTGAGCAATGGTGATAGTCAAGCGGTCTCTTTGGGCGATGTGGACCAAGACGGTGACACCGATATTTTTGTGGGGCATAATGGGCCGAATGAAGTCTTTTTTAACAAAAATAATCGGCGGGAAACGTACCTTCCCGTTATACGGAAGTAAGAAATGAGTAGGACTTACGCAAAAAGGCAAAATCCCCCCCCCCTCAGTCCCCCCCAAAGGGAGGGAAGTTTTACTCCCTCGCTTATCAGGGCGCGGGGCAGTATGATTTTGTCCCTCAGTCCCCCCCAAAGGGAGGGAAGTTTTACTCCCTCGCTTATCAGGGCGCGGGGCAGTATGATTTTGTCCCTCAGTCCCCCCAAAGGGAGGGAAGTTTTACTCCCTCGCCCTGTGGGAGAGGGTCGGGGTGAGGGTTCTGCGTAAGTCCTAATGAGAAAAATTTCTTACTTCTTACCTCTCATTCCCATGCCACCTAATTTCCGTTTTCACGACCTGCATGTGCATACCTGCCCCCACTCGCCTGACGCGCATGGCTTGGCCTGGCTACCCACCATGCTTTATCTGGCGAAACGGCGCGGGGTGTCTGTCGTTGGTCTAGCGAATCATTACTTTTTGAATACGCCGTTTCGGATTTTTCAACGCCTGCCGCGCCAAGTTAATTGGTTTAAACCCAGCGGCTTAACCGTTTTAGTGGGGGCGGAATTATGCGTCTTAAATCGACAGGGTGACATCAAGCTAACGGTAGATGAAGCGAGTCAGCTTGATTTTGTGTTAGCGGGGCCGCATCATTTCAAACAACGGTGGGTCGAGTCGCCGCCCCATGGGAACGCGGCCGCGTTTGTGGCACATCAACATGAAATGCTGCTCAATGCGGCGCGTCACCCTTTGGTCAATGGATTGGCGCATCCCTGGGTCATTAATCTACACCAAGCCCCGCAACGGTGGGGGTTTACCTTAGACCAATTTCTCATGGTTTGGACGGAAAATCATTGGGCGGAATTAGGCGCAGTGGCGGCACAGCATGACACCGCCATTGAAATTGGCTATGGCCTCCATTTCATGGCGCAATATCAGGGGGAAATTTTTTGGCAACGTTATTTACGCGGCCTGCAATCGGCGCAGGCGGCGGGGGCAAAGTTTTACCTCGGCTCTGACGCGCACCATCTCCATGTGATTGCCCGTTTAGATTGGTTGCGTCCGACGTTACAGCAACTCGGTTTTCAGGCCACAGATTTGATTGAGCCTGAACGGTGGCAGCAGAAGTGAGAAATGAGAAGTAAGAAGTAAGAGATGAGAAGTGAGAACGGAGACGTTTTTCCTTGTTTTCCCTTCGCGCATCTTCGCGGATTCATCATTCTATGACCTCAATCATCATCATCATCGGCGGCGGTATTGGCGGGCTAACCACCGCCATTCGCCTCGCGGCGGCGGGGCAAAAAGTTATCATCTATGAACAAAACGCTACCCTGGGTGGCAAAATGGGGCTGGTTCAACAAGACGGTTTTCGTTGGGATAGCGGCCCGTCGGTCATCACCATGCGCCCTGTGTTTGAGGAATTATTTGCCAGTGTCGGGCGGCGGTTAGAAGATTACCTTACCTTGCAGCCCGTTGAGCCAAGCACTCGCTATTTTTACCCCGATGGCACGGTCTTTAATGTTAGCCGCGACCTGGCAGCTATGGCGCAACAAATTGCCTCACTTGACCGTCGCGACGTGGAGGGTTATTTGGCGTTTTTGGCCTACGCTGCCCGTCTTTATCGCCTGACCAGCCCCGCCTTCATTTATAATGAGCCACCAAGTTGGCGCACCTTGGCTCAAGTTTCCCCGTTAGATGTTCGTTATATTGACCCTTTCCGTACCATGCAGCAAGCAATTGACTCGTTTGTCCATTCGCCCCACTTAAGGCAATTGTTAGGCCGCTTTGCCACCTACGTTGGCGCGAGTCCCTATCAAGCCCCCGCCACGCTGAATGTGATTGCTCATGTGGAGTTGACCGAAGGCGTGTGGTATCCGCAGGGAGGTATTTATGCCATTGCCGAGGCACTTACTCGCCTAGCCCATGAGCTTGGCGTAGAAATTCACCTTAATCATGCGGTGCAGAAAATTGTAACCTCGCCTGACCATCAGGTGAAAGGGGTAGTTTTGGCCGATGGGCGCGTCATTTATAGTCATATTGTGATTGCTAACGTGGATGTGGCGACAGTTTATCAAAAATTATTACTGCCCCAAGTCATTTCGCCGCGTCATATCGCCCGTTTAACGGAGTTAGAACCGTCATGTTCTGGCTTTGTTCTTTTGTTAGGCATAGCCAAATCACACCCCCAACTCGCCCATCATAATATCTTTTTTTCAGGCGATTATCGCCGCGAATTTAGCGATATTTTTGAGCATGGCCGTCCGCCTGATGAGCCGACCATTTATGTCGCTATCACCGCCAAATCTGACCCCGACCATGCCCCGCCAGGCCATGAAAATTGGTTCATTTTGGTTAATGCCCCCGCCATAAACAACACTTACGATTGGACAACCCAAGCCCCTGCCTATCGTGAGCGCATTTTAGACCGTTTAGCCACTTTTGGCCTAGAGATTCGCCCACACATTCAAACCGAACAACACCTTACGCCGCTAGATTTAGCCCGCTTAACGGGCGCGCATCGGGGCGCACTCTATGGCCTTTCTGCCAACAGCCGTTGGACGGCCTTCCGCCGCCCCCATAACCGTGACCCGCGTGTGCGTGGCCTCTATTTTGTTGGCGGCACGACTCACCCTGGCGGTGGTGTGCCGATGGTGATGTTGTCGGGCAAGTTGGTGGCGCGCTTGGTGTTAGCAGCTTAAAGGAGTCCAAATCTTCAGATTTGACTCACCGCACAAATCTAAAGATTTGGACTCCACCATGCTTAAAGGAGTCCAAATCTTCAGATTTGACTCACCGCACAAATCTAAAGATTTGGACTCCACCATCCTCCCTACTTCTTACTTCGCTTTTCCTGCCGAAACATCATCCGCAAATTATACACCCCGTCAGAATAACTGCGCTCAACGGTCATCGTCTTTTCAAACACCTTCAGCATGGGCATATTTTCAAAGAGCGTCTCGGCCGTAAAGCCCAAAAAGCCGTGCTTTTTCGCAATGTGAGTTAAGTGGATTAATATCTCCGTGCCAACGCCGCGTCCTTGATAACTATTCTTAATAGTAAAAGAAGCTTCGGCGGTATGGTGGTCACTGTTGGCATGATATTCGCCCATGCCGATTAATTCTTCTTTATCTTCACTTAATACAAAAGCCAAAACCACCATATCTTTCGTGTAATCAATCACCACAAACTCTTGCAGCCGTTCATGCGGCATATCCTTACGCACCGACATAAAGCGGCGATAGAGACTTTCCTCTGATAAATCATAGAAAAAATCTTTGATGAGTGGCTCATCGCTGATTTTAACGGGACGCAAGAAAATTTCCAACCCTTTTTTGGTCATGCGGAACGTTTCAAATTTTTCGGGATAAATGCCTTTGTCGCCCGGAATAAAGGCTTGGTCACGGTAAATTAAGCCTAACCGTTTGGCCTCCTCAATCAACCAGGGGCGAAAATCAGGGTGGGCAATGGCAATGAGAGCCATGGCGCGCTCACGGATATTTTTCCCATGCAGATATGCAATGCCATATTCCGTCACAATATAATGAACATCGCCCCGATTTAAGGTGACACCACTGCCCTCTTTGAGCAACGGCACAATGCGGCTAATGGAATTGCTGTCTGTCGTGGCGGGCAGCGTGACAATGCTTTTGCCATTCGGCGCATAAATCGCCCCGCGCATAAAATCGGCTTGGCCGCCAATGCCACTATAAAACATCCGCCCAATGGACTCGGCGGAGGATTGCCCCGTTAAATCAATTTGTAATGCCCCGTTAATGGCGACCATGTTCTCATGACGAGCAATAATTAAGGGATTATTGGTGTAATCTACCGTTCTAAATTCAATGGACGGATTATTATGAATATAATCGTAACTTTCTTGCGTCCCCATGCAAAAACTCGCCACCGTGCGCCCGCGATTGATGGTTTTATAACGATTGCTTACATTGCCTGCTTTGATTAACTTCACCAGGCCATCGGTCAACAACTCAGTATGAATCCCCAAATCTTTCTTAGTATGTAGGTGCGCCACCACCGCATCAGGCGTGCTACCATAACCCACCTGAATCGTATCGCCATCTTGAATTAAACCCGCCACGTGCTTGCCAATGCCTTCCACCACCTCATTGTTAGGGTGCGGCGCAAATTGTAAGATTGGTTCATCAAAGGGCAAAATAAAATCAATCTGCTCTAAATGGATAAAACCATCGCCTGGCACGCGGGGCATGTGAGCGTTCACTTGAGCAATGACCAAATCGGCCTGCTCCACCGCTGCCTTCACAATGTCCACACTCACGCCCAAATTGACATAGCCATGCGCGTCAGGTAACGTAACTTGAATGAGCGCGGCATCTAAATGGATAATTTCGCGCTGAAATAAGGCGGGGACTTGATAGAGGAAAATGGGCGTATAATCGGCCTTACCACTATTAATGGCATCACGGGTGCTATCGCCAATGAAGAACGAATTATGACGAAAATTGGCTTTGAGGGCTTCCTCCGTATAGGGCGCAACCCCTAGCGTCCACATGTGTAATACTTCGGCATCAAACAGGGCTTTGGGGTGATTTTTTACATGCTCCACAAATACCCTAACCAAATATTGCGGTTGGGCGCAACCTGTGCTGATAAAGACCCGCGCCCCGCGCTGAATTTGGCGGAAGGCGCGCGCCTCCGACTGAAATTTTTCGGGATAACGGGCTTGCACAATTTGTAATTCGGGGGATAGAGTTTGAAGATTCATACTGTTTCCTCGTAAGTAATGGACAGGAGTGGCAACGCTTCAGCTTTGCCTAACCGTTGCCACTCCTTCCAGAAAATTATTCACCTAACTATCTATACTGCATTTTATTTGAGAGTTACACTTTTGCTATGACTGGCAGGAGTCCGCAATCCTTTGCGGACAGCCCGCAAATAATTGCGGTGGCAGGAGTCCGCAATCCTTTGCGGACAGCCCGCAAATAATTGCGGACTCCTGCGCCGAAAGTGTAGTTTTCGTTTGATATTCAGTATAAGCAAAAGTTTTGCAGCATGTTTAGACCTGCAAGGTTTCCAAAACCTTGTAGGTCTTCCGCAAAATTTACGCTCATCTACCTAGCTTATGACCGCCCAATATGGGTCATAAATTCGGAGCGCGTTTTGGAATTGGTTTTGAAATAACCTGAAATGGCACTGGTAATCATTTTAGCCTGACTTTTCTTAACGCCACGCATCATGCTGCACATGTGCATCCCTTCCATGACCACCGCCACGCCTTGCGGCTGTAATAATTCTTCCAAAAAATTCATAATTTGCTGCGTTAGTCGTTCCTGCACCTGCAACCGACGGGCAAACATGTCCACAATGCGCGGGATTTTACTCAGCCCCAAAACCTTACGGTTAGGAATGTAGGCCACATGCGCCTTGCCAAAAAAGGGCAGCATGTGATGTTCGCATAGCGAGTAGAACTCGATGTCCTTCACAATGACCATTTCGCTATAATCCACCTCAAATAACGCATCATTAATCAATTCTTTCGGGTCAATATGATAACCCGCCATCAATTCATCATACATCCGCGCCACCCGTTCAGGGGTATGCTTGAGGCCGTCACGGGTCGGGTCTTCACCGATATGGGTTAAAATTTGGGTCACGGCCTCGGCAATTGCTTCTTGGTCGTTGTTTTTATTTGTTAAGGTCATCATTTGCAAAAAAAATT
>JFJP01005614.1_pt1 | contig 15345 bp, 6 predicted proteins | sample 431651 | NCBI WGS metagenome assembly JFJP01 (sample SAMN02602958, study PRJNA72255) | Microbial mat metagenome, whole genome shotgun sequencing project. | biome: fresh water; feature: sink hole; material: water; isolation source: purple microbial (photo- and chemosynthetic) mats found in... | reverse complement strand
GAGCGCGTGCGCACCGACTGGCAGCAGCAGTGCAGTACAAAGCGCTGCACTCAAGCCTTGCAAACGAGGTTTGAACATTGAATTTGACTCCTTTTGGGTTAATGAAATGCGAGATATGGTTTGTAAACCTAAACCAGAAAACATGAGAATCGGCAGTTAGCGTGCAGGAAATTCAGCCGTATGGCCATCAGCATGGCGTGGATTGGAGGCGTCCCAATTGACGCGCTCGTAGGCCGACGATCGGGTAATGCCACAAGTGCCGTCGAATTACTATTTTTATAGTAGCTGCCATCGCTTTATGTATAAGGGCTACAGCCTGATTTATTATATATCTTCGGCCAGCAGTGTGTGGACGCGGCCGATCAGCTCTTCGGCCAGCCCCTTGAGCGTGCGAATGTCAGCAGCCAACTCGGCAGCGCTGCGCTGTGCCCGAGCTTGCACCAATTCGGCACTTGTGGCGTGCAATTGCCGGTGAATCCACTCGATGTCTGCCAGTTGCGGGCTGATGCGGGTGACCGAACGCTGCGTCAACCATCGGCCGAAATGACACAGTTGCGGGTCCAACTCGGTCAACCCGATGCTGTGGCCTTCCAGTTCGGCGACCACACTGCGCACCCAGGCACGGTGCTCGACCACCGCGTAGATCAGACTCAGGTCTTCCGGCTTGACGCTGCGTGTGCGACGCCACAGCGCTGGCGCCTGCCATTGCAGCACCCAGCCTGGCATGTCACGCGCAGGCATGGGACGGGCAATGCCATAGCCCTGGCCCAGCTCGCAGCCGAGTTGCAGCAACTGCTGGCCGTGCGCCAGCGTTTCCACCCCCTCGGCGATCACCTCACGGCGAAACGCACGCGCCAACCCCAGCACACCCTCCAGAATGGCCAGGTCGTCCGGGTTGTGCAGCATGTCGCGCACAAAGCTCTGGTCGATCTTGAGCAACTGCGCTGGCAACTGTTTCAAATAGGTCAGGGTTGAATAGCCAGTGCCAAAGTCGTCCAGCGAAAAACCAACGCCGATGCGCGCGCAGTCTGCAATCAGGCGTCCGACGTGCGCCATGTCGTCAAGCGCGGTGGTTTCCAGCACTTCTAGCTCCAGGAAGCCTGCAGGGACACCCGGGTGGCGCTGTAGCAGCCGTTGCAGGTCGGCAAAAAAGTCCTTGTCCTGAAGGTGCGCTGCAGCAATGTTGACGCTCACCGGTAGCCGCAGCCCCTGTGCCTGCCACAGCGCGATTTGCGTCAGCGCTGCTTGCATGACCCAGCGTCCAAGTTCAATCTCCAGTGGATGCTGCTCCATCTGTGGCAGAAACAAGGCGGGTGCCAGCAATCCACGCTCGGGGTGCTGCCAGCGCACCAGCGCCTCGGCACCCAGCACCTGGCCACTGCGCATGTTCACCTTGGGCTGGTAGTGCAGCACAAATTCGCCCTGCGCCAGTGCCTGTTGCAGGCGCTGCAACTGCACATGCTGGCCACGCAGCGCCTGGTTATGCGCCAGATCAAACACCGTGTAGCGGTTTTTACCAGCCAATTTGGCCTGGTACATGGCCTGATCGGCCTGGCGCAGCAACTGGTCGGCATCGATGTCTTCCTTTTGCGGGAAAAACGTTACGCCGATGCTGCCCGACACCTGCAAGCTCAGCGCGCCCAGCACCACTGGCTCGGCAATGCACGCCAGCAGACGCTCAACCAGCAGCAAACTGAGCGACTGCGGTGCCACATCGACCATCATGGCGACAAACTCGTCGCCGCCAAAGCGCGCCACCGTGTCTTCCTCGCGCAGCACCTGGCGCAGACGGGTGGCAATGCTGACCAGCACCTGGTCGCCCACCGCCTCGCCATGTGCGTCGTTGATCATCTTGAAGCCGTCCAGGTCAACAAACGCCACCGCCAGCGGTTGCGCGTTGCGCCGCGCCACGGCCATCGCCTGCTTGAGCCGGTCACTCAGCAGCACCCGGTTGGGCAGACCGGTCAGGGTGTCGAAATGCGCCACGTGTGCCAAGCGGCGTTCGTTTTCCTTTTGCAGCGTCAGGTCGGAAAAAATTGCCACATAACGATCGGTCCCGCCCAGCGCATTGCGCACCGCGCTAATGGTCAGCAGCTCGGGATAGACCTCGCCGCATTTGCGCCGATTCCAGATTTCGCCCGACCAAAAGCCGTGTTCGGTCAGTGCACCCCACATGCGCTGGTAAAACTCGGCACCCTGGCGACCCGAGTTCAGCACCGATGGGTCCTGACCAATCACCTCGTCGCGGCTGTAGCCGGTGATGGCGCAAAAAGTTTGGTTGACATCCATGATGCGCGCCTGCGCGTCGGTGATGGCAATGCCCTCGCGGGCGTGCGTGAACACGCTGGCGGCCAGCTCCAGGTGCGCCTCGCTGGCCTTGCGCGCGCTGATGTCCAAAATTGACCCCACCAGCCGCTGCGGCTGGCCCTGGGCGTCGCGCTGCACCACCCGGCCACGGTCTTGCAGCCAGATGGTGTGGCCGTCGGGGCGCTGAAAACGGTATTCGGTGTGGAACGCATCCGCGCCGTCCAGCGCGGCGTGCAGTGCTGCCAGTGCCTGTGGCAGGTCTTGCGGGTGAATGCGCGCGTCGAGCCAGTCGGACGGATGCGTGCTGGCGTGCGGGTCATAGCCCACCAACTCGGCCCAGCGTGGGCTGTGGTTGATGCGCCCGCTGGTCATGTCGTAGTCCCAGATGCCCTCGCCGGTGGCGGCCAGCACATAGGCCAGGCGCTGGCGCTCCGCTGCCAGCACCTCGTTGGTGCGTGCTGCCACCAGCAGTTGACCAATCGAGCGCAGCAGCGGCTGAAGCAGTTCTACCAGCGCCAAGTCATAGCCGCCCGGCCGGTTGGCCATGCCCACCATGGCCAGCAACTCGCCTTCGTGGTGGATTGGCAGGCCCACAAAGGTATGCAAGGGTGGATGGCCGGGCGGCAGTCCACCCCGGCGCTGATCGTTTAAGGCATCGTTACTGAGTACCGCCAAGCCGGTGCTGAGAACGGTGCCAAACAAGGTGGTCAGGTTGTGGAACTCAAACCCGTCGCGTGCTTTGGCGTCATACAGGGCACGCGTTTCGGCGTCCCAGGCAATGTCGGTGAGCGAAAAGGTTTTGAGGTAGGGCGTTCCGCTGTCGGTGTGCAGCACCTGGCCGATCATGCCGTAGGCACTGTCACTGATGCGCAGCATGTCGTCAAGCAAGCCGCTCCAGGTAGCCTGCTTGTCGGCGCTGGTGATGAACCCGGACTGCACGCGGGCAATCACCTCGATCACTGCTTTTTGCTGCAATAAGGAATGTTCCACCTCGCGCAAACGGCTGGTTTGGGGGGCAGATGGACGCGCGGCGGACATGATGACAGAGCAGGTCGGTAGGCTGATGAAAAGAGTGCTGCGTTTGCGCGGGTTGGCTTCAGGCGCGGCGCACCGGCAACACTTGCAAGGTGGCCGGATGTAACCGGAAAAACCCGATACTGCGTTGCAATTGCGCGGCCTGCTGCGCCAATTGCTCGCTGGTGGCCACCAGTTCGTCAGAAGCCGATGCATTTTGCTGCGTAAGCTGACTCAGTTGGCCCATGGCAGCGCCAATTTGGTCCGCCGACTGGCTTTGGCCGCTGCCAGCCTGCACGATGTGCTGCACCAGTGCGCTGGTCTGGTGAATGCCCGGCACGATGTCTTCGAGCAGATGGCCGGCACGCGCGGCGGTTTCAACACTGCTGGCGGCCAGCGCGCTGATTTCGCCGGCTGCCTGCTGGCTACGTTCGGCCAGCTTGCGCACCTCGGCCGCCACCACAGCAAAGCCCTTGCCGTGCTCACCAGCGCGGGCGGCTTCGATGGCGGCGTTGAGTGCCAGCAAGTTGGTCTGGTAGGCAATGTCATCGACGATGCCGATCTTGGCGGCAATCTGGCGCATCGCCTGTAAGGTCTCCAGCACGGCAACACCGCCGTCTGCCGCCTGGCGTGCCACCTGGCTGGCGAGTTGATCGGTGCTGCGCGCACTGTCGCTGTTTTGCGCAATCGATGCCGACATGTGCGCTACCTCATCAGAGGCCCGCTCAACACCAGCAGCTTGCTGGCTGGCGGCCGAGCTGAGGTCTTGTGCCGTCTGGTTGACCTGGCTGGCCACCTGGCTGAGCAATTGCGCCGCAGCCTCCACCTCCAGCATGACGCGAGAGAGTTGTTCGGTGGAGGTGTTGACGCTGCCGCACACCTGGCCAAACAAGCCCTGGTAGCGGCTGGTAATGCGCTGCTGCAAGTCGCCCTCGGCCAGTGCCGCCAGCGCTTGTGCGACTTCACCCAAGCCCTGCTGGGAGGTGTCCAACAGCAGGTTCATGCCTTCAAAGATGGTACGGAAAAACCCGCTCTGGCCGTCCAGCGTCAGGCGCGCACTGAAGTCACCATGCGCTGCGGCGTTGACGATGGCATCGAGCTCAGCCTCGGTGTGCAGCTCTTTGGTGCGGTCCAGCCACTGGGTAATGCGCCCAATGGGCTCGCCCTGTGGCCCGCGCACCGGGCGCGCCAGCAGCAGCAACTGACGATCGGCTAGTTCTACCTCCAGCGTCACATCGACCTGGGTAGCCTGGTCAAAGCGCGCTGCCAGTGCGGCATCAGGCAGCAGGCTGCTGAGTTTGCGGCCATAAAACTGCGGCACGCCAAAACTCCCGCTGGTCAGGCGGCCCAGCAGCGCGCTGGCCGCTGGCGTGACATGCACCAGCTCGGCCTGTGTGTTGGACACCGTCACACACACCGGCAGGCTGTCGAGCGCCAGCCGGATGCGCTGGTTGAAATCAGCTGCGCGTGTGGCGGTCTGTAGCGATGCCTGCACCCGGTCCATGGCCAAGCTGATACGCTCCTTTTGACCCGGCAGGCGTGCCATCACCGGCTCCAGCCGACCTTCGGTATAGCCGCTTATCAGGTCAATCACCTGTCGATTGACCTCAATGTGCGCTTGCACCACCTCATTGATCGAGTTGGCCATGCGCGCGTAGGCACCCGGTAGGGCACTGCTGTCCATGCGCGCGTCGAGCATTCCGTCGGCGTGCGCTTGCGCCATGCGCTGCTGTGCCGCCTCAAAGCCGGTCAGGGTGCGTTGCATGGTGGCCAGCGCGGCCAGCACCTGGCCGACTTCGTCCTGCTGGGTGCCGTTCAAGTCGGTATCAAAGCGCCCCTCAGCCACGGCACGCGCTGCCCCCAGCGCGCGCAGCAGTGGCCGGGTGATGGCACGGGTGAGCCAGATGGCTGCGGCTACCCCCACCAGTACCGACACCGCCAGCCAGGCCATGCTGAGGGTAAAACTGCGCTGGCTGTTGGCCAGATTAAGCTGGCGTGAGGTTTCAAAGGCGGCCGAGCGCGCTTTCATGGCCTCGATCAGCACGCCACGCAACTGCCGCCAGGTTGGTGTTTCTTGCTGGTTGAGCGCGGCAACAGCTTGCGCCTGGTCGGTTTGCGCCAGCGTCTTGACGCGCTCTTGCAAACCGGTGAGCTGGCTGCGCAACGGCTGCACCTGTTGCAGCAGTTGCGCGTTGGCCGGGTCTTGTTTCAATTGGTCCAGCGTGTTCAGGCTGTCGTTGAACTGCTTGCCCGCACCTTGCAGGTTGTCATAGGCAGCGCGATTGGCAGGGTCAAGAATGATGTTGCGCAGCGCCTGCTCCATTTGCAGGCCCTGGCTGTACAGGTTGTTGACGGCCTGGCTGGCGCGCACGTCCTGGTCGATAAAGGCATCAAAGCGTTGCTCGGACGACTTCATGCCCAGCAGCGCTGCCGAGGTGGATAGCACCATCAAGCCCAGCGAACAAGCCAGGGTCAGGATGATTTTGGTTTTCAGATTCATGGTCGTTCGCCTACTGTGCTTGAGAAATACCGAAGCTTAGCCTGCTTTGCCAGGGCAGATGGCCACCCGGTTGCGACCGCCTTGCTTGGCGGCATACAAAGCCTGGTCAACTTCCCTGAGCAATTGCTCCTGGCTGGCCATATCAGCGCGCCAACTCGCCACACCGACGCTGACCGTTACCCGCACGCTGTTGCCATCAATCGCGGTGGGGCTGCCCTCAATCGCGCGGCGCAGGCGTTCGGCTGCCTGTAACCCCTGGCGCAAAGTCATGTTGGGGCATATCAGCAAAAACTCCTCGCCGCCCCAACGGCACACGGTGTCCTCGCGCCGGGCGGATGCGCGCAGGATCTGGCTGGTTTTTTGCAGCACCATGTCGCCACCGGCGTGACCATGCCGGTCGTTGATGGCCTTGAAATGGTCCAGATCAAGGCTCAGCACGCTGGCAATCTGATGGTCATGACGCACCGCCGCTGCCCAGGCCTGTCCCAACGCCAGCAGACCGGCACGTCGGTTGGACAGTTCGGTCAGCGGGTCAGTCAGTGCGGCGTATTGCAGGCGGCGGTTGCTGATGGCCAACTCATCGGCAGCGCGCGTCAGGCGGTCGTGGTCGCGCTCCCAGGCATCGCGCAGGCTGACATAGCGCCAGGCCGCCTTCAGGCGCGCGTTCAGGGCGCGCCGTTTGATCGGCTTGACCAGGTAGTCATCCACCCCTGCGTCAAAAGCCGTCACCAGGTCGTCTTCGGACTCGTTGCTGGTGAGCATCACAATATAGATGTTTTGTCCCCATTCGCTGGCGCGCAACGCACGGCACAGCCCCAGGCCATCCAGTACCGGCATCATCCAGTCGGTTAGCACCACATGCGGGTGCAAACCCATGGCCACCGTCAGCGCCTCCTGACCGTCGTTGGCCAGTGTCACGTTGAACTGGCAGTCTTGTGCCAGCCAGGTCTGTAGCAGTTGTCGCGTCACCGGGTCATCATCGACGACCAGCACGCGCAGCCAGCTCAGATCGCTGTCCTGATCGGGGCGTACCCGTGCCTTGGACAGCACCGAGTAGGGGGTGTCGGCCGCCACGCGAATCTTCAGGCGTGCGCCCCACTCTTTCCAGCCCTGCATGATCTGATCGACACATTTGTCAAACTGTGCATCCTCCATGCCGAGCTTGCCCGCCAGCAGACTCATGTCGGCGATCTGGCGCGCGTGCTCTTGCGGTGCGCGCACGATGAAATCGGCCAGCCGCAAGGCCAGGTGGATGACTTGCGCCAGATTCCAGGCGCGCGAACCAGCCTCGAAATTCGTCTGCTCAGGTGTTTCGTGCGCCAGCACCGGTTGGGTCAACGCGCTGGGCAGCCCCCACTGGGCATGCAGCAAACCGGTCAATTGCAAATGATCGGTCAGCAAGGTTTTGTTTTCAAGCTGTAGCAGCGCAACACGACCATCAGCCTGGCGCAAGACCTCGGTGTACTCGACCGGGAAAACCGTGGCCATGGCCAGGCAGCCCACGCGCGCCAGCAAACCGCATGAAAACAAATCGTCAGACGGCCCCAGTCGCAACAGAACGCCCAGGTCACGCACCGCCACCGCCATGAACAGCGAGTGGCTCCAGAACATGGCGTAATCAAAGCCCTCGCATGGGCCTTGCCCATGTTGATCCACCAATGAAAAACTCAGCGCCAGATGGCGTACCGCTTGCAAACCCAGCCGGTTGACTGCGTCCAGCGCCGAGACCACAGGACGCCCCCCCATGGCGGCACTGTTGGAGAGTTCGAGCAAGCGCCCGGTCAGGGCCGGGTCTGACTGCACCAGACGCGCCACCGCCGCCACTGACACATCGTCATCGCGGCACGCCTGCATGATGGCCAGGGCCACCCCTTGCGGACTGGGCAGACGCTTGGTGTAGGCGGCTGGCGTCATGTTGAGACTTGCGGCAGGTTCAGCGCGTGGCACAAGGTACATGCGTGCGGCTAGTTCAGGTGCGTCACGGCATAGGCAATCAGTTCGCTGCCACTTTTGATTCCCAGCTTGTGTTTGATGCGCGCACGATGAATGTCAATGGTGCGCGGGCTCAGGCCGAGATCGAAGGCAATTTGCTTGGTGGTCAGCCCGCCGCCGACCTTTTCTAACACCTCCAGCTCGCGTGCGCTCAGGGCGGACGGCTCGGGCTGTTCACTGCGGCGCGTGGTGATCGGTGCCATGCGCCCCAGCAGTTGGTTGCTGACTTTCTGGCTGATCCAGATGTTGCCGCCCAAAATCGCCTGGGCCGCTGCCACCACGTTTTCTTGCGCTTTGTCTTTCATGAGGAAACCGCGCGCGCCCAGCGCGAGGGCCTGCTTGGCGTAGATTTCCTCCTCGTGCATCGATACAAACAGGGTAGGTCGGTCAAGCTGCGCTGCCACCACCGCACGTACCGTGTCAAGGCCGCGCGAGTCTTGCAGAGTCAGGTCGCTGACCACCAGGTCAGGTTTGAGGTGATCAATGTCGGCCAGCGCCACACCGAGGTTCGCCGCGCTGCCTACCACCTGCATGGCCGGGTGGTTGTTGATCAACATGCTCAGGCCAAACCTGACCACGTCGTGATCGTCGATGATGTAGATGCGGGCTTTTTCAGACACGGACAGACTCCGGCAACGCGTAACAAGATGCAAATATCTCAATTCCCTTGAGACCCCGAGGATAGCCCGGGCGCTGACAGCAACAAATAGCGCAATGCCTTATTTCAGGTAGGTAGAACTACTTACTGTAGGTGCCAACCCAGGCAAATCAAGGCAGGCGTTTGCGTCCAAGCGCTTTCATCACGCTGCGCCACCCGACAGACACACTGACACCCCCCGATTCGCTGCTGCCAAATTCCAGAGTGCCATCGAACATGCGCGCGCGGGCGCGCATGGTTTTCATGCCGATGCCCGGTGCGCGGGTGCGCTCGGCGCAGGCTGCTGCCATCCCGATGCCATCATCTTGAATGCTCAACAGGCAATTGCCCCGGTGTTCTTCCAGATGCAAGGTAATCAGGCGTGCCCGCCCGTGCTTGACTGCATTGGCCAGTGCTTCCTGGGCAATGCGGTACAGGTGGTTGGCGGTTTCGTGCGGAATATGCTCCAGGTTGCCGTTCATGGAAAACTGGCAAGCCACACCGGCAAATTGCGCGTAATCCTGGCACAGCAACTCCATCATGCGCCAAAACGAGCCTGGCTCATCATCCACTGGCATCAGGCCACGCGACAGATTGCGACAGCTTTCAATGGATTGTTGCAAATGTGACAAAACTGGCGCCAGTTCTGTGGCCAGGTTGGCGTGGCATTGCTGTAAGCTGGAGATCATCATCGAGATGCCGACCAGATTGGCCCCGAGCGAGTCATGGATTTCACGCGCTATTGCCGCGTGTTGCTCTTCAAGCTGACCGATCAGCATCTTTTCGTAACGATCCTGGGTGGCGCGAATTTCCACCTCGACCATATCTGCCTCGCTCAGTGGTGAAATGGAAGCCAACATCCGGGTTACACCGTTCCAGTTGATGGACGACAGGTGAATCAGACAGGTGATGCGGCGCTGGTCTTTGCGCGTCAGCGCCAGCAGCGCTGGGCTGGCGGGCTCGCCGAGCCGCTGTGCCAAGGATTGGCGTTGGCGCAGAAATTTACGGTCTTTGCCACTGATGATGCGCCGGATGCTGAGCTGATCCAGCGGCTCGCTGGCGGTAAAGCCCAGCAGCAGCCGCAGCGACAGGTTGCAATACAAGATGCCGGTGTTCGACAGTACGGCAATACCGGGCAGGATGTTGTCAAAGCATTGCTGTAACAGCCTTTGCTGCTCTTGGGTGGCATGACGCGCCGTCACCTCGCGGGTCACGTCCTGAATCGAGCCAAAGACGCGCTGCACACGGCCCTGCTGTAACACCACCTGGCTCATGGTGCGCACCCAACGTGCCTGCCCGCGCGCGGTGATGACTTCAAGCTCCAGGTCCCAGGGCGTACCGTGGGTGATGGCGTTTTCTACGGCTGCTACTATTTGCACTTGGCTAGCCGGCGTGTAAAACCGAATGGCTTGCTCCAGCGTTGGCGGCTCGCTACGCTCCAGCGCCAGGATGGCAAACACTTCATCGGTCCAGTGCACTGTCATTGAATCAAGCATCAGTTCCCAGCCACCAATGTGCGCAATGCGCTCGGTTTGTTTGAGAATCTGGGTCAAACGCTCCAGTTTTTCTTCGATTTGCACTCGGGCCGTGATGTCGCGTGCCACCACGATGCTGCGCAACAGCGCACCCTTGTCGTCGTAGATGAAGCGCGTCGCGTCTTCACGCCAGATGTAGTGTCCTTGCGCATGGCGCAAACGCATCGAATAGCAACAATCGGCGCGCTGCTCGGCAATCTGCGAATAGATGTACGTCAGGATGCGCTGGCGGTCGTCCGGATGGATCAGCTCGGCAATGTTCGCCTCGTCACGGCCAATCTCATCGGATTCGCTGTAACCCAGCAGCTTGACATAGCTTGGAGAGGCATAGACCAGCCGACCCTGCTCGATCACCGCCAGCCCATCGCCCGAATTGTTGGCCAGCATGCGCAGCAGCTCCTCATTTTTGAGCAAGGCTTCCTGCATGGCCTTTTTGTCGCTGATGTCGCGGTTGGTGCCCCGATAACCGGCAAACTGCCCCTCGGCATCAAACACCGGATAGCCGCTGACACTGAGCCAGACCCTGCGCCCCAGCCACTGCAATGCGTACTCAAAATTGCGAAACGGCTGGCGCCGCGCCAGCGCTTCCTTGAGCACGTGGAAGTCGGTCGAGCTGTGGTCAACGAAAGGGAACTCCCAGGTTCGTTTGCCAAAGGCTTGCGCCACATGTTCGTAGTCGGCACCGCGAAACGCGCTGCCAGCCACTTCGGTCAGGCGCATCTCGGTGTCGGTGGCCCAAAAGCTGTCCACACTCAAAGACAGCAGCATTTGCCGGTCCGGCGCTTGCAGGGCGCTGAAGAAGGCACTCAGTGAATGTGCCGGAAGTGGCGACAGCAACAAGGCCAGCCAGGGTTGCGGCCCGGGCAACGGGAATATCTGCACTTCACACGTCAGCTCGCGACCATCCTGGTGCACCAGATGCGTCTGTGTATCGGCATAGCGGCGCTGGCGCAGCGCCCGGGTGATGATGGCCGACTCGGCACTGGGCCAATCGAGCTTGAGCAAAGCCGTCAAGCCCAGCCGGGATAGCTCTTTCGCGCAGTAACCGGTCAGCTCGCAGGCGGCTGGGTTGGCAGCCAGTTGTTGCCCGCACACCAGCAGCAAGGGCTCACTGATGGCTTGCACCAAAGTGGGCGTGGCCAACTCCGGGGTTTGCCGGGCCAGCATCACTGCCAGCAGGGCAGCACTGGTTTTCAGACGCTGTTGTTGCTGCGCAGTCAGGCAGCGCGTCACCGAATCAATCACGCACAACGAACCCAGTGCCAGCCGCTGCGGCCCCACCAGCACCGGAACACCGGCGTAAAAACGGATGTGCGGCGCACCGGTGACCAGCGGGTTGTCACAAAAGCGCGCATCGGTGCTGGCATCTTCAACAACAAACAAGTCGTCCCCAACAATGGTGTGTGCGCAAAAGGCCACTTCACGTGGTGTTTCAGCCACATCCAGCCCATAGCTGGACTTGAACCACTGACGATCTTCGTCCACCAGTGACAAGGCGGCGATGGGTGTTTGGCAAAAGCGCAGTGCGCTTTCCACCACGGCATCAAAGCCGGCATCAGCCGGCGTATCAAGCACCCCCAGCGCGTGCAGTGCCTGTAGGCGCAAGGCTTCGTTGGCGGGCACGGTCGTGGACATCGTCGGCCAAGTGTAGAGCTTCAAACAACTGACGCTGGCCCTGGCCAATGCGCCGCCAGCCAATCGGCAACGGGCTGTGGGCGACTGTACAAGTAGCCTTGCAACAACAGTTCACCGCGTTGCAGCAAAAAGTCCGCCTGCTCCTGGGTCTCCACACCCTCGGCCACCACCCGCAAGTTCATCCAGCCGGCCACCGCCATAATCGTTTGCACAAGCGCCGCATCGTCGGCATCGGTGGGCGCGTCTTGCACAAAGGCTTTGTCGATCTTCAGCTCGGACACCGGCAGGCGTTTCAGGTACGACAGCGACGAGTAACCGGTACCAAAATCGTCCAGCGCAAAATGCAGCCCCATGGCGCGCAAGACGTGCATTTTGGCAATCGCCTCTTCCGGCCGGTCGATCACCACACTCTCGGTGATCTCCAGCGTTAGCCGCGTGGTGGGCGCGCCGGTTTGCTGTAGCAGCGCGTGCAACCAAGGCACAAAATTGGCCTGGCGGAAATGGCGTGCGCTCAGGTTCACACTGACATGCAGCGGCCGGTCCTGCATTTCGAGTTGCGCCACCATCTCAAGCACCTCGTTAAACACCCACTGCTCCAGAAGAATAATCAGGTCGGACTCTTCGGCCAGAGGAATGAACACGCCAGGAGCCAGCAAGCCGCGTTTGGGATGTTGCCAACGCACCAACACCTCGGCGCTGACCACCTGGGCGCTCGCGTTCACCTGCGACTGCATGAACAAGCGCAACTCACCGTTGGCTACCCCATGGCGCAGCTCGTGCTCCAGTTCAAAGCGCTGGCGCGCACTCTCACCCATGCTGGCATCAAAAAATGCAACCCCCCGGTCTTGCTGGATGCGCGCGCGGTTCAAGGCGGTTTCGGCCCGGCCCAGCGCATCGGCCGCCGTATCCAGCACATCGCCCGGTGGCGTTGCCAGCGGCAGCAACGTCGCACCGCAACTCAGATCAACCGCCAGCGGCACGCCTTTCACCTGCAAACCAGCTGAGGCCTGGGTTTGCACCCGCTCGACCACTGCCAGCACATGGCTGGTGGCGTTGGCCGTATCGGGCTGTAGCTGCGGCAGTAGTAGTGCGAACTGGTCAGCTGCCAATCGTGCTGCCAGGTCACCCGGACGCAGCAAGCCCGCCAGCAACTCGGCCAGCTTGCGCAACAGTTCATCACCTGCCTCGTAGCCCTGTGCATCATTGATCCATTTGAAACGTTGCACGTTGAGCACCAGCAAAGCAAACGGGCAGCCTGACTCGGTGGCCTGACGCATGGCGCGCTCCAGTGCAGTCATCAGCGAAGCCCGGTTGGCCAGGCCGGTCAGGCTGTCAAAGCGGCTAAGCCGCTGCAACTGTGCCTCGGTTTGCTTGCGCTCGGTGACATCAATCTGCATGGCCAGATACTGCGTGACCTGTCCATCCTCATCGCGCACCGGGTGGATGCGGGTCCACAAGGTCAGCTCGGTGCCATCTTTGCAGCGGTCGATAAGTTCACCTTCCCAGTTCTTGCCAGCCAACAGTTGCCGCCACATGCGGGTGTAATGCGACCTGGGCATCTTGCCCGCAGACAGGAAGCGCGGGTTTTGCCCCAGCGTCTGCTGGCGCTGGTAGCCTGTGGTGCGGCAAAACGTGTCGTTGACATATTCGATATGGCCGGCCGTGTTGGTGATGATGATCAGCTCGGGGCTTTGGTCCATCGCCTGCAATAGCTTGGCGTGCTCGCGCGTGGCCAGTACCTCTTGCGAGCGGTCGAGCAGATAACCGCGCTTTTCGATGACCTCACCGTGCTCGTCGTAATCGACACGAGTGAAATCCAGCACATGCACCCAGTGGCCAGCGCGGTGCTGCACCCGGTAGCGCTGTTCGTATCCGGTGTGATGGGCCGCGATATGCGCTTGCACCTCGCGTGCCAGCCGAGCCACATCACCAGCGTGCGTCAGGGCGGCAAACTGCTGGCCGTCATGCAGCAGTTGCGCGGCGCTGTAGCCCAGCAGATCGACCACATTGGGCGACGCGTAGCGGATGGGCAGACCCGTGCCCGGGCCCCAGGACATCACCACTACCGGCCCGGTGGTCAGCAACTGGCGCTCGCTTTGCAGGCTTTGCAATACCTGATCACGAGAACGAATGGCGGCAGCAATCGCGTAGCCTGACAAGGCAAACACGCTCAGTAAAGCCTGCAAGGCAATGATGCTGTGTTGCAAGGGCAAGCCAGCCAACACCCCGAGACCGTGCGATGTGCCACCAATGGCCAGCACCCCGGTCAACACCACCATGCAGGAAAACACCGCCAGACCCAGCCGCAGCCCGGACCACAAGGCCAGTGGCCACATCAAGGCTGGCCACACCAGCGCCGGGCCGGGCAAGCGCCCGGCAAACACAAACAGGCCGCCAGCACACAGCATAGTGACGACCAAAGCCGCCCAATGCTCCAGGCTCCAATTGCGCCAAGGCCCCCGATGTGCCAACAAAACCAGCCAGGGTGCCAACAACAGCACCCCGGTGGCATCGGCCAGCCACCAGGTCAGCATCGCCGGCAGCCAACTCGCAGCGGCAAACTGCCCGCCCGCCATCAGCAACAAGGCCCCGGCGGGTGCTGAAACCACGGGCCCCAGCGCACTGGCCAGTGCCAAACCACTGACGCCACGAAGATCGGCGGCAATGGTGCCTGTGGTGCGCAACCCATCGCCAGATGGGTTCCAGTGGAAGCTGCGACCACTTTGCCAGCGTGCCAGACCCAGCCCCAAAACGGCGGCTTGCAATGTGTTCAAGACCGCCAGGCACAACGCCATCCAGAGCGGATCACCACCGATCAAGGTGGTTGCGGCATCGGCCAATGCCACCGCCGGAGCCACCCGCCATCCACCCAGCCAGAACGCTGCCATTGCCACACCCAACGGTGGCCAGACCACAGCGACACCATTTCCGCCCAAAGCCAGCGCCATGCCGACCTGCGCCGACAGCGTATACAACAGTCCCACCAGCAGGTTGAAGCCAACAGTGCTGCGAAGGATGCCTGAAGGAATACTCATGGTGAATCGGCTTAGCGTGTGAGTGTGTTGGCGCAATGGCACAGAATACACCATAGCGGCCCTGCGCCGGGCCATGCTGGCAATGTCTGCCGGTTTGCGGTGAATAGAATGCGCCCCCCACTTTGGGAACCATGGCATGGTGCGTTTCGAGTCACATCAATCAGACCCCATCGGACTGGGGCAACTCCGCGCAAACCCTGTCCAGCCATTGGTTCATGGTCATCATCGAAGCCTGCGCCAACCGTTTATCTGCCGCACGGGGGCGGCATTTTTTGAGGCGGGAGTGGCTGGATCTGTCCAGATGACGACATCTGTAAGGAATAAAACCTGACACCGACCAATCTGTATAGGCAATTGCACTGCGCCCGCCTGCACATGGCCATCTGCGTAACCTGCCCGGTACTTGAGCGCCTGGCGTTGACAATGCGCAATGCCATGCAGCAATGGCGTAACTACGAAGGTCCCACCAGCGATGCCGCAGCTGCTGAGCCACGTCCGGGCTGATCTGCGGCAACAACAAACAACGGTTTGATGAAGCAGGTCAAATATTTTATTGAAAAACAAAAACTTGTCGTATCATGCGCCTCGTATTGCTTTTCAGAAGTGGTATATGGTTTGCGGTGAATGTCAGTCTCGCGTCTGCTTTAAGTCTTTAAAGGTTTGGTTGTTGCGCTTATGGACTCCATCGCG
>JFJP01023602.1_pt1 | contig 15348 bp, 13 predicted proteins | sample 431651 | NCBI WGS metagenome assembly JFJP01 (sample SAMN02602958, study PRJNA72255) | Microbial mat metagenome, whole genome shotgun sequencing project. | biome: fresh water; feature: sink hole; material: water; isolation source: purple microbial (photo- and chemosynthetic) mats found in... | reverse complement strand
GTGGTCGCACCCAGGCTCAAGACCAGGGGCATGGAGACCTTGAGGATGCGGCGGTAAATGACGGCGGTGGCCGGGGAAGGGTGAAACATGGCAAAGGACGTGCCGCAAGACGGGATGAGTGGCAAGGACAAAGAGATGCTTCTCTCCACCGCGCATGTACAAGCGAGCCCGCGCGTGAATGCGTTGTTTACGTAAAACCATACTTATATAACACCTTGCCCGCCACAACGAACCCTTGTAGCTTTCCGTACAGCAAAAAATCAGGAATCGAGGTCGCCATGAAGCTTTTTCTCAAAAGTTTTCGTCATCGAAAAAAGGGTGATCAACTGACCGAAAATCTGGACTCGGAATAAAATTAGCTGCGTCACCTCATGGCCGAGAACTACCTCCAAAGCCGAACTTCCGAAGCTGGCAGTCTGGAAATTTAGATACGTAAAAAGAAGACGGTGAAATGTGATCTGGTGCTCATGAGCGAGTGGACAACACGTGAATGAACGTGACCAAAACTGATGCCGAACAAACCCGGCCACGCCTGCCAATAAATGGAGATACCCAGTGGAACCATTCGAACCTCACCGACTCCCGCTTGAAAACCTTGCGCTCGAATCCATGATTGGCCTAGTGGGCGAAGCAAGCAGAGCGTTGGCACGCTACGACGGGCTCTTGGCCGGACTGATCAATCCGGCAGTCCTCCTCTCACCATTAACCACAAAAGAGGCGGAACGCTCCTCCCGTATTGAAGGCACTCGGGCAGAATTAGGGGATGTGTATCAGTACGAGGCGGGAGTAAACTTGGAACAGAGCATCGCTCTAGATTCCCAAGAAATTCTTAATTATAGGGCAACGCTCGAAGCCGCCCATGAATATCTGCGAGATCGACCATTGAGCCTATCGTTGATCAAAAGCATGCACCAAATCTTATTGAACAGCGTGCGTGGCCAGAACAAGCGACCCGGTGAATTTCGTTCCATACAAAACTGGATTGGCCCCAAAGGATGTGGGATAGAAGACGCAACCTATGTTCCGCCGAGTCCTTATCGCCTGCTGGACCACTTGGAGAACTGGGGAGCGTATCTGCTCTATCAAGATGTTGACCCGGTTATCCAGGCCGCGATTGTTCATGCCCAATTCGAGATCATCCACCCTTTCCTAGACGGAAACGGTCGCCTCGGCCGTCTGATGATTCCACTCTATCTTTTCAAAAACGACGTTCTGGCTCATCCCATGTTCTACTTGAGCGAATATCTCGAGGCGCATCGTGAAGAGTATTACGCTCGACTCGAGGCCATTACTCGTGAAGGCGATTGGCCGGGATGGATTCGATTTTTCCTTCTGGCCGTCGTGTCGCAGGCTCGCGATAATTCAGCCAAAGCTCGAGCCATCAAAAATCTCTACGAATCCATGAAGGATCGTGTACAGGCGGCTACCCATTCGCAATACACATTCACCTTGCTGGATGCGATCTTCGACAAGCCGATTTTCACCTCGTCCGCCCTACTCGAAAAGACAGGTATTCAGCGGAATACGCTCATGACCTTACTCCGCCAGATGAAGGCGGCTGGAATTATCAAGACATTCATCGACGGCGGTGGTCGTAGACCCGCCACCATGGTCTTCCCCGACATCATCAATATCGTCGAAGGACAAACCATCTTCTGAGCATATATTTTTGTGCATACCAGGACACACACAAACGCCTTTGTATGTGCTGAAAGGCTATCTCAACACACACAATCGTATTTATGTGTATTCCAATTAACTCAAAACAATTTCGTGTCAGATTCATCTCCCAAAACCATCTCATCCAGCCCGCACAGCATAAATCCCTGAATGGGGCGGCACTTTTCCGCGCAGGGGGCGAAAAACTGCCCATGCCTGCGGGTGGAGGAGCGGTTCTCGCGGCCGAAATAGAATTCCGCGAGTCCCAGCGGGGTCAGTCCGTGCACGGCGGCATGGTGCAGCAGCTTGGGCGCACAGCACTCCGCCGTGCCCGTGGGCATGGCCTTGCCCAGGAAGACCTCGGCCAGAGCTTTGGTCTGCCCGCGAAAATTGGTCAACCGGTATAGGCCGAAGATGCGATCCATGAGATTTCGGGACAACTCGCGCCGCTCAGCCAGCATTGCCAGACGAGCCGGATCATCCACGCCCAATCCGTGCATGCGCCGAGTCAAGTCCTTGATGCGCGGCTCGTCGAGAGCGATGGTCCGCGCAAACTCCGCCGGATCAAGAATGGGCCCCGCCCAGCCCGGCACCTCCCAGACCCCGTTGTACTGCCCCGAAAAAGCCTTGAGCAGACCCTGCTGTCCGGCACTGTCCGCATACAGCAGCACCCCGAACATCTGCCCTCTGGCAGGTCCGTAAAGGTATTCAAGAGACAGGCGCGGGTCCTCTTTGCCCACTCCAAGCCCGATGTTCCCGAAACGCTCAAGCGTCGCCAGCAGGCTCTTGGCATGAGGCAAGGCCGCTTCGGCAGGCAAAACATGTTCGCATCCGCAATCCCGGCAAAATCCGGCGCAATCAAGAGGCGCGTATCCCATGCCTAGCCTGGCCTATAACCCGTGACGCTTGACCTTGCGCCACAGCGAAGCCCTGTCGATGCCCAGCAGCTTCGCGGCCAGCGTGCGATTGTCCGCCGCGTGCTCCAGAGTCCACCGGATCTGCTCGCGCTCGCACTCCTCCAGTGTCATGGGCTGCCTGTCGCCCGCCCGGCTGACATGCAGGGAAACTTCGCGCAGCTCCGGAGAAAGGTGGGCCGCGCGGATCTCATCCCCGTTGCAGAAGATTACGGCCCGCTCGATGACGTTCTGCAACTCTCGGACATTGCCGGGAAAGGCGTAGCGGCCCAAAATCTCCATCACTTCATCGGAAATGCCCGGAGCAGGGCGATCCGTCTCCCGGCTGGCCTTTTCCGCGAAATAGCGGGCCAACAGAGGCAGATCCTCCCGGCGCTGCACCAGAGGCGGCATGTTCAGCACCAGGACGTGCAGGCGGAAATACAGGTCATGCCGGAAGCGGCCCGCCTCCACCTCGGTTTTCAGATTCTTGTTGGTCGCGGCCACAATGCGCACGTCCACGGCGATGTCGGCGGTGCCGCCCACGCGGCGGATGGTCCGCTCCTGCACGGCGCGCAGCAGTTTGACCTGCATGGCCAGGGACATCTCGCCCACTTCGTCAAGGAAGAGCGTGCCGCCCTCCGCCGCCTCGAACAGGCCCTTCTTTTGCCGGGTCGCGCCCGAAAAGGCCCCCTGTTCATGTCCGAAAAGCTCGCTTTCAAGAAGCTCCTCGTTGAACGCCCCGCAATTGATGGCCAGAAAGCGGGCCTCGGAGCGGCGGCTAAAGAGGTGCACCATGCGCGCCGCCACTTCCTTGCCCGTGCCGGTCTCGCCCAGGATCAACGCTGTGGCGTCGGACGGCGCGACCTGCGCGATGATCCGCTTGAGTTCCACCATGCAGGGGGCCGCGCCGAGCATGGGCACGGGCAGGGTCCGCTCGCGCAACTGCTCGCGCAGCCGGGCCACCTCCAGCCTGAGCCGCCGCTTCTCCAGCGCCTTGTGCACCAGCAGCCGGGCCTCGTCGATGCGGTACGGCTTGGCCAGATAGTCGTATGCCCCGGCCCGCATGGCTTCCACCGCCGTATCCACCGTGGGGTAGCCGGTGATGACCACGACCTCGATGTCGGGATAGCGGGACTTGACCTCCCGCAGCAGGGCCAAGCCATCCATGCCCTCCATCATCAGGTCGGTCAGGACCATGTCGAAATCCGAACTCTGTAAAAGCCCAAGGGCTTCTACTCCGCCTGATGCGGTCACTGTGTCGTGCCCTTGCCTCGCCAGCGCCAGCGCCAGATTGTCGCGCGAAATGACCTCGTCATCGACCACCAGAATCCTGGCTGCCGGGATGACAGGGGCCGCCTGCGGTTGCGCCGGGGCGCTCACGCGGCCTCCAAAGACGTGCGGGGCAGCCGAATGATGAAGGTCGTGCCTTCGCCCACCGCGCTTTCAACGCTGATGGTTCCCCCGTGCTTCTTGATGATGCCGAAAACCACGGACAGACCCAGGCCCGTACCCGTGTCCTTCAGGGTGAAAAAAGGATCGAAGATGCGGCCGAGATGTTCGGGGGCAATGCCCGCCCCGGTATCGATGACCTGGAGCACCACCTCTGTCGAACCGGGTTCGGACGTGGCGGAAAGCGAGATCACGCCGGGGGGGGTTATGGCGTGGATGGCGTTTATCGTGAGGTTCAAAAGCACCTCCTGAAAACGCTGGCTGTCCAGAGGAAGCACGATGTCCGCCGGAATATCCGTCAGGATGCGCACCCCTGTCGGAACTTCGCTCGAAACCAGGGTCACCGCCCGCTGCACCACGGCCTGCAAGGGTACGGACTTCAGACAGAAGTCCGTCTCACGGGCGAATTCGAGCAATCCCTTGACGATGTCGCGCGACCGGCTGACTTCCTGATAGATATTGTCGAGCATCTGCCGGGTCAGCGCCAGATCGACGGGCAGGACCGCCTCCAGGTCCTCCTGCAGAATCTGGCAGGAGGTGGAGATGTTGTTGAGCGGATTGTTGAGCTGATGGGCGATGCCCGAAGTCAGGACCCCGAGCGAAGCCAGCTTCTTTTCCTGCAAGAGCTGGCTTTGCCTGCGTTCAAGCTCTTCGATCATGTGATTGAAGGCCTCCACCACGCCCCGTGTTTCGGCGCGGAATGTTCGATGATCCCGAGGGCTCCGAAAATCCTCCGCCCGACCAGCCAGGAGAAAAATATGGCCACCCCGGTGAACGCGCCGATGGCCAGGGCCAGCTGCTGCTTCAAGGTTCCGACAATGCCCAGGATGCGCTCGCGCTGGTATATCACGAACTGTCTGACCACATCGACAAGATCCTTGCCCTGGTCACGCAGTTCCATCCCAAGGGCGTCATCCTCGTTGTCGCCAATTCGGGACTGCGCGCTCATGCTGATAAACAGCTCCTTGTAGCGGCGCAGATCGTCCCGCAGCTGCACCAAAGTCATCCGGCCTTTCAAATCGGCCCCAATGAGGCCCCCTTCCCGGGGCTCGATGCGTTCGATGATGGACAGGGCCGCATCGCAATAGCGCAGCGTCTCCTGGTAATCCTCTTCCAGGGCGTACAAGAGATAGTTCTTCTCGTAGCGACGGATCTCAAGGATCTCGCTGCTCAAGTCGTCCACGACCTCGGCCAGGGCCAGAGCGTCCTCAATCTGCAGCAGATAGCGGTAGGAGATGCCGCCGAGCACGGAAAAACCCAGAATGGACAGCACCATGCCGAAAAGAACGATGCGGCGAATCTTGCCACTGGCGAAACGCGAGATCATTCCGTACATGGTGCGTCCTCCTGTGCGGCCAGAACGACAGCCAGGGCCTGCTCGACCCGTTCCACCAGCACCACCGGCGGCAGATCGGCGACACTTTCACGCAAGGCCGCGACATCGGCAGCGTTGGCGGCAGGAAGCACGACCGTGGCCGCCCGGCCGCGCAGAGCGGCCAAGATCTTTTCGCGCACTCCGCTGACCGGGAGAACTCGGCCCACCAGCGACAGTTCACCGGACAGGGCCACATCCGAGCGTGCAGGACGCCCCGTCAAGAGAGATATCAGGGCCACGGCGATGGTCAGCCCGGCCGACGGGCCATCCTTGGCGATGCCACCGGCCGGGATGTGGATGTGGATGTCGTGCCCTTCAAAAAAATCCGGTGAAACGCCAAGCGCCTGCGCGTTGCTGCGGATGAAGCTGAGCGCGATCTGGGCCGATTCCTTGAGCACTCCGCCCAGGGAGCCGGTCAGAATAAGCTGGCCAGGGCCGCTCATGCGCGTGGCCTCGACAAAAATGATCTCCCCCCCAGTCTCCGACCAGACCAGGCCCGTGGCAGTGCCGACCAAACCTCCTGCTTCCACCGCATCATGACGAAACCGCGCCGGTCCGAGCAAAACCGCAGCGCCCTCGCTGGCCACGGGCGCGGCCACGGCCTCGGCCCCGCCGTCCAGACGCAAGCGGGCCAGCTTGCGGCACAGCCGCGCGATCTCCCGCTCAAGGCCGCGCACGCCGGACTCGTTGGTGTATTCGCGGATGATGCGCACCAGAGCTTCGGGCAGAATCGTAGGGTACGGGTTGGTCAGACCGTGCCCCCGCAACTGACGCGGTAACAGAAAACGAGCCGCGATATCGAGTTTTTCAGCCTCGGAGTATCCGGAGAACTGCACCACCTCCAAGCGGTCCAGAAGCGGCCCGGCCAAACGTTCGACCCCGTTGGCCGTGGCGATGAAAAGCACCTCGGACAGGTCAAAGGGCATCTCCAAATAGCGATCCACATAGCGGGAGTTCTGTTCCGGATCGAGAATTTCGAGCATGGCCATGGCCGGGTCGCCCTTCACGTCCTGGCCGATCTTGTCCATTTCATCGAGCATGAAGACCGGGTTGCGCACACCCACGCTTTTAAGCGCCTGAATGATGCGTCCGGGCATGGCCCCGACATAGGTCCGGCGGTGCCCGCGCAGCTCGGCCTCGTCGCGCAGGTCGGCCAGGGACATACGGTAGAAGCGCCGCCCCAGGGCCTCGGCGATGGCCTTGCCCACGGAAGTCTTGCCCACGCCCGGAGGCCCGACGAAGCACAGGATCGGCGAACGGTTGGCGTAGCGATGCGTGCGTGAAAGCAGAGCCGAACGCACGGCCTCACGCAATTCCCCAAGGTCGATGGGTTTGGAAAGATAATGCACGGCCCCGTTCTTCAGTGCTTGCACCGCCGTATCCACGGTGGCGTACCCCGTGACCAGGATGAATTTCGTCTCCGGCGCAACGGATCTGGCCGCCTCAAGGAGCTGCATTCCGTCCATGCGGTCCATCTTCAAGTCCGTGACGATGCAATCGAACTCCTGCCGGGAAAGGAAGCCCATGGCTTCTTCGCCGTTGGCAGCGACCTCGACCGCATATCCTTCCCGCGCCAGCACGTGGCGCAGGTTTGAACGCGCGATGGGCTCGTCGTCGACAATAAGCAGTGATGCCTGCCGCTTGGAGTGCAGCACCCGCGACGCCAGATGCTCCAGCACCCGCTCCCGGACCTGTCCCAGCCCCGCGTGGCTGCCGTCGAAGACTTCCGCCGCCTGTGCCAGATCGAGATTGTCGTGGGTCAGGGCGTTCCAGGGGAGGGACAGCACCGTCTCCACATAATTGAGCGCAATGGAATACTCCGCCACCGCCGCATCGGTCTTTTCCATGCGACTGATCTCGGATTCAATGGCGCCGCGCACCGGCTCCGGCAAATCCGCCTGCCGGCATTTCTCCCGCAACCCCGTGGAATCCGCCGGCGGCACCGGCGCTTCGAGTTCCTGTTTACGAAAAAACATCACCTATCCCCTGTGCCCAGTTTGCTCCATTTCCGACCTTTTGTTGCGTATTGCAACACCGCTGCAATCTGCATCAGCCCTGGCAAGCTGGACTTTGTTATGGTTTTCACGATCAGGCGCTGCAATCTGCAACATAGCCCGAAATCCCCTTCGCCCTCCAGCTCAAATTAAAATCCACAATATCAATATGTTACTGATTTTTCAAACATGGCACGAGCCTTGTTTAAGCCGGCGCATCACATTTAACGCGAGGTTAGCAAAATGAGCACCATCCGTGAAACCATCGAAACGAACTATGCGGCCACTGCCTTTGCGGAACGCAACTTGAGCGAAGAGGCCAAACTGCTGCTCAAGGCGGAGTCGCAACCCAAGGCCCAGCCCGAAGCGGTCAAGCAGGTGGAAAAACGCCCCCGTCCCACACTGCAGGCGCGCTAGGCCAGACACCATGATCAGGAGCAGAATATGCCGCGAAATTGGTTACGAAACTCGATGAACACGCACGTCCCGACACTGCGCCGCGCCAAGTCCGTTCAGGACAGGCTGGCGGACTACAGCGAAGCGGTCGCCCTGGCCGAGGCCGGAGAGCAGATGCTCGCCGCCGATCTTTTCGCTCCGCCGTCCACGGGCCGCAGGCGCATACTGGTCATCGGGCATGGCTGCTCCTTTTCACCCCGCCTGCGTGAATACGCCCTGAGCGTGGCCGAACGGATGGGCAGCGACCTGTTGCTGCTGAACATCGGCATGAAGACGGGGGACGGCGCATGGCGGGAATCCTTCACGCAATTGTCGTCCCAGGCGGCGGCAACCTGGAGCGACAGCGCCGCGCGGATGAACCTGCACATCGCCCACGAGGTCCGTTTCGGAGGCATTGAAGAGGCTGTCAGCGAGCTTGTGCGGTCCTGCGGAAGAATCGAATTCATCTTGAGCGAACCCGAAGAAGGCGAGCAGGTCGTCGGCCAGACCGGACTCGCCCTGTTCACGGTCAAATGATGCGGTCAATCACCTGCCACCTCACCTTAGCCCCTCCACGAACCCGGGGCAGTTCCGTCAATATCCGCACCTCGACGGCCATGGATGCATCATGGGCACTCTAGTCCTGAAAATGGTCCCGTTTCTCGGCTGGATCAAAACATATTCCACCGATCACCTGAAAATGGATTTCATGGCCGGACTGACCGTGGCTCTGGTGCTCATCCCGCAGAGCATGGCCTATGCCCAGCTCGCGGGACTGCCTCCGTATTACGGACTTTACGCCTCCTTTCTGCCGCCCCTGGTCGCCGCGTTGTTCGGGTCCAGCCGCCAGCTCTCCACCGGGCCCGTGGCCGTGGTCTCGCTGATGACCGCAGCCTGCCTCGAACCCCTGGCCACGGCGGGCAGCGCAAGCTACATCGCCTACGCCGTGCTGCTGGCCCTGGCCGTGGGCATCTTTCAGCTCTCCCTGGGAGTCTTGCGACTGGGGCTGGTGGTCAACTTCCTGTCCCACCCAGTAGTGGCCGGCTTCACCAACGCGGCGGCCATCATCATCGCCACCAGCCAGCTCTCCAAGATGTTCGGCGTATCCGTGGACAGCGCCGAGCATCACTATCAGACCATCCTGAAGGTCGCGCAGGCGGCCATGGATTACACGCACTGGCCCACGCTGGCCCTGGGCGTCTTCGCCTTCGCGCTCATGTTCGTCCTGAAGCGTTTTTGTCCGAACGTGCCCAACGTGCTGGTGGCCGTGGCCCTGACCACGATCTTTTCCTGGGGTACGGGCTTCGAGCATAACGCCGTCACCGGCGCGAACTCCCTTGTCGCCGCCCAGGCCGTCCAGGCCCTGGCCGACTACAACAGGGCCATGCAGGCCCAGGTCGATCTGGCCACCAAGCGCACGGTCCTGACAACGGCCATGGAAGAGGCCAAAAAAACCGGCGAACTCTTTGCCCTGGTCGATGAGGAGCATGAGCTGCGTCGCCTGTCCCTGGAAATGGAGATCGCAAAAAGCCAAGCCCAGAACGTCAAGGCGATACTCCGCGCCATGCTCTTTCAGGCCGTGCCCGAGCCTGACGGAAGTCTGAAATTCTATCCCAAGGACAATCCCATTCCCGCCGGAACAGCCAACGACGGACGCACATGGCGCCTCCGGGTCGGCAATTCCCTCCTTGATCCCCTGGCCTTGACCATGATCGGAGGCGGAGCCGTGGTCGGCGCGGTGCCCAGCGGCCTGCCCGCCCTGAGCGTGCCGCATTTCGATCTCGGCGTGATGCTCAGACTCCTCCCCAGCGCCATGATCATCGCCCTTTTGGGATTCATGGAGGCCATCTCCATTGCCAAGGCCATGGCCGCCAAAACAGGCCAGAGCCTGGACCCGAATCAGGAACTGATCGGCCAGGGCCTGGCCAACATCCTGGGCGCTTTCAGCAAAAGCTACCCGGTGTCGGGGTCCTTCTCCCGCTCGGCAGTCAATCTGCAGGCCGGTGCATTGACCGGATTTTCGAGCGTGTTCACCAGCGCCGTCGTGCTCGTGGCCCTGCTCTTCCTCACCCCGCTCCTCTATCATCTGCCCCAGTGCACTCTGGCCGCAGTGATCATGATGGCGGTCATGGGGCTCATCCATCCCGCCGGCTTCCTGCACTCCTGGAAAGTCGCCAAATATGACGGCGCCATCTCCGTCATCACCTTTCTGGCCACCCTGGCCTTCGCCCCCCACCTCGACAAGGGCATCTTGATTGGCGTGGCGCTGTCCCTTGGCGTCTTCCTGTACCGCAACATGCGTCCCACGGTCAGTTCCCTGGCCCGAACCGAGGAAGGCGAACTGCGCGACGCCACCCGTTTCGGACTGGACCTGTGTTCCCACGTGGACATGATCCGCTTCAATGGCCCCCTCTTTTTCGCCAATGCCAGCTTTCTGGACGAAGCCATCACCAGGCGTCTGCAGTCCAAGAAGCGCCTGAAGCACATCGTGCTGGTGGCCAAGGGCATCAACGACATGGACGCCTCGGGCGAGGAGGCCCTGTCTTTGGTCATCGAGCGCTGCCGCAGCAGGGGCGTGGACATCTCCCTGGCCGGAGTCAACGACACGGTCATGGCCATCATGGAACGCAGCGGGCTCCTGGCCAAGATCGGCCGGGATCACATCTACACCAACATGGAAAAGGCGCTGTGCACGGTCCACACCGAAGCTCATTGCGGCAGCGATGAGACCCGGTGCCCCCTGACCACAGCCTGTCAACTGACGACTCGGCCGCAGCCGCAACAAACACGAGCCCGCGCCTATGCCACGGCAGGCGCTTCCCGAACCGGACGACCGTAGGATTCCCCGCACAAAACACCCGCTGCAAGCGGCAAACACCAACATGGAGAATACAATGGCCACATCTCAATCGAACACAAAGCCCATCGGACGGACCATCCTCTTCGGAACCCTGACCGCCGCCTTTTACACCGGATTCTTTGCCTACGGCGACGCCATCGCCGCGCAGTTCGCGCAGGGATCTTTCTGGGCGGCCGGACCCATCGCCACCGTCTTCGCCGTATCCTACCTGCACGGCGAGTTCGCGAGCAACCTGTGGTCCGTTCTCGGCATTTCCGCCATCCGCAAGGATGTACGCAAGACCACCGAAGCAACCAAGCGCCCGGCCCAGCGGCCTGTCCTCAACGCCTAAACGAAAGATCCCGAGGAGACATCACAATGGATATTTTAAGTCTTGACCCAACCAAATTCATAGATCTCAGCCTGATGGCGATCATCTTCCTGTTTCTGGTCGGATTCATCGGCGGACTGGTCAGCGGCTTCATCGGTTCGGGCGGAGCCTTCGTGCTCACTCCCGGCATGATGAGCCTGGGCGTGCCCGGCACGGTGGCCGTGGCCAGCAACATGTGCCACAAATTCCCCAAAGCGCTGGTCGGCGCCATCAAGCGTTTCCGCTACGGCCAGGTCGATGTGAAAATGGGCCTGATCATGGCCGCCTCGGCGGGTATCGGCGTGCAAATCGGCATCAAGATCCAGCAGATCATTCTGGCCATGTGGGGAGCGGCAGGTTCCGATCTCTACGTCAGCCTGTCCTTTGTCCTGGTTCTTGTCCTGGTGGGCAGCTACGTCATGAAGGACGCCATCAAGTGCGCCCGCTGCGGCGGCGTGGAAGAGACCACGGCCCTGGCCAAGCGTCTGCAGAAGATCGAGCTGTGGCCCATGATCAACTTCCCCCGCTCGGGTCTGCGCATTTCCCTGTGGTTCACCCTGCCCGTGGGCTTCGCCACCGGCATGCTGGCCGCGACCATCGCCGTGGGCGGATTCGTGGGCGTGCCCGGCATGATGTATGTCATCGGCGTGCCCGGCCTCATGGCCTCGGCCACGGAACTGGTCATCGCCTTCGCCATGGGCCTTGGCGGCTCCATCAACTGGGCCATGCACGGCATGGTCGACATTCGCCTCGTACTCATCATCCTCGCAGGCTCGCTTCTGGGCGTGCAGCTCGGCGCCATTGGCACCACCTACGTCAAACCGCACATGATCAAGATGGTCATGGCCACCATCATGCTCATCGTCGCGGTCAGCCGCGGACTGGCAATGCCCACCTACCTGACCAAGCTGGGCTTCATGAACGTCGGGCCGGAAATGCTCAGCCTCCTGAACAAGGTCAGCTTCGCATCCATGTGCCTGGCCCTGCTGGTCGGTTCCGGCATCATCCTCGGCAGCATGTGGGTCGGTCGCAGAACCCAGCTGGCCGAAGCCGTATAACTTCGATCAACCCATACGTTACGCACGAAGCCCCGCCTGATCCGCGGGGCTTCGTGCGTTCAGAGCCAAGATTATCATGGCCCGGCTGTCACATCTTTGTCACATTGGCCTCAACATCCTGTAACAAACCCCCTCTAGATAGACCTCCAGCGCATGACGCAACCCTGAATCTGAAACATAGCCAAGGAGGCAACCACATGAACCGTTTTCTGAACAAAGCCATTTTCGCTCTGGCCCTGCTGCTCGTCGGCACGGGCATGGCCCACGCCCGCGAGCAGGTCAAAATCACCGGATCGTCCACGGTCTTCCCCTTCTCCAGCTACGTGGCTGAAGAACTGGGCACCACCACCAAATTTGCGGCACCCGTCGTCGAGTCCACCGGTTCCGGCGGAGGTCACAAGCTTTTTGGCGCCGGCATGGGACCCAACACTCCCGACATCGCCAACTCCTCCCGCCGCATGAAGGACAGTGAGTTCGAGACCGCAGCCAAAAACGGCGTTGTCGACATCACCGAAGCCAAGATCGGCTTTGACGGCATCGCCATCGCCCAGAACAAGGACAACGCTCCCATGAGCATCACCCTTGAAGAACTGGCCATGGCTGTGGCCGGGGATGTCCCGGTTGATGGCAAGATCGTGCCCAACCCCTACAAGATGTGGAACGAGATCAACCCCAAGCTGCCCGCCCGCAAGATCGTCTTCTACGGACCGCCCACCTCTTCCGGCACCCGTGACGCTTTCGAGGAAATGGTTGTCGAAAAGATTTGTGGCAAGATCGAAGGCTACGAAAAAGGCTACAAGAGCATTCGTCAGGACAGCGCCTACGTCCCCGCCGGCGAGAATGACAACCTGATCGTGCAGAAGCTGGCCAAGGACAAGGACGCTTTCGGCATCTTCGGCTACAGCTTCCTGGAAGAAAACGCCGACTCCATCCAGGGTACCGCCATCAACGGCGTGACCCCCAATCCCGAGTCCGTCGCCTCCGGCAAGTACCCCATCTCCCGCTCCCTGTACTTCTACATCAAGAACGCCCACTACGATGCCATCCCCGGCCTGAAGGAATACGTGGAACTGTTCATGAGCGACAAGATGATCGGCCAGGACGGCCTGCTGAAGTCCATCGGCCTGATTCCGCTGCCCGCAGACGAACTCGCCAAGGTCCGTGCGAACGTGCTGAGCAAGAAGAAGCTGGCTCTGGACGAATTGAAGAAAAAATAGTCAGGAACCTGAAACGTGCGAAGGGCCGAGCCGTGAACTTTACGGATCGGCTCTTCGTCGCGCCCGACAACAAGCGAGGATCCTCGTGACCACAACTTATCTGGCCCAATACCTGTTCGCCGGTCTGTTGCCTCTGGCCTTGTTCGGTTATTTCCTCGGCCGCAGGAAAATCCGCACACAGCAGGACCCCAATGCCAGATACAAGGCATCGGAAAACCTGTTCGGATGGTTTGCAGTCAGCAAGATGCTCATGCCCGCCGTGCTGATCAGCCTGATCGGGTCGATTCTCGACCTCTTTGACCTGGCCGAAGTGCCCTGGCCCATGTTCGCTGCCGCAGCCCTGCTCCTGGGTGCAGGAAGCATCTGGATTGCGCTGAGGGCTATCCGCCCCAGCCTGCGGGTACGCACGGCGCTGGAAAAGACCATCACCCGCATTCTGCTGGTGGCGTCACTCATTTCCATTCTCACGACCATCGGCATCGTCATGTCCATCGTCTTCGAGGCGGTCCATTTTTTCCGCATCGTCAATTTCTGGGACTTCCTGACCGGAACGGTCTGGAACCCTGACGCCGCGATCGTGGGTGAAGACGGCAAGATTCAGCCCCTTTTCGGGTCGGTGCCGCTGTTTGCCGGCACGTTCATGATCACGACCATCGCCATGTGCGTGGCCATCCCGGTGGGGCTTTTGTCGGCCATCTGCATGTCCGAATACGCATCGCTTGCGGTCAGACGCGTGGCCAAGCCCGCCCTCGAAATCCTGGCCGGCATCCCTACCGTGGTTTACGGCTTTTTCGCGGCCATCACGGTCAGCCCTCTGATCGTGAACCTGGCCGACAAGGTGGGCATAAGCGCCGACTACACCAACGCCCTGAGCCCCGGTCTGGTCATGGGTATCATGATCATCCCCCTGGTCTCGTCCTTGTCCGACGACGTGATCAGCTCCGTACCGCAGAGCCTGCGCGAAGGTTCCCTGGCGCTGGGGGCCTATCCTTCGGAGACCATAAAGCGGGTTGTCCTGCCCGCCGCCCTGCCGGGCATCGTTTCGGCCTGCCTGCTGGCTGTATCCCGCGCCGTGGGTGAAACCATGATTGTGGTCATGGCCGCCGGACTGCAGCCGAACATGTCCTGGAACCCGCTGGTGGGGATGACCACGGTCAACGTGCGCATCGTCGATGCCCTGACTGGCGACCAGGCCTTTGACAGCCCCGAGACGCTGTCCGCCTTCGGGCTCGGCCTGGTCCTGCTGGTCCTGACCCTGTGCCTGAATATCGTCTCGCTGACAGTCATTCGAAAGTTCCGTCAAAGATACGAATAGGAGCCGCCATGAGCATGCCCATCGACCCGCGCAGTCTGCGCAAGCGCAAAAATTCGGAGAGCCAGTTCAAGGCCCTCTCCTACATGGCCATCTCCGTTGCCGGAATCTTCCTGGTAGTCTTCTTCGCGGACATTATCCGTCAGGGATACACAGCCTTCCTGCAAACGGAAATCCGGGCCAAAGTCACCTTTTCGCAGTCGATCTTCGACGACCCCAGGTCCGCCCTGGACAACCGGCTCAATCCCCTGATCAGTCGCGGCGTGACCCGTATTCTGCCCATGCAACTGCGAGAAAATCCGCAGCTGCTGGATACCACCTCCGAAATCTGGGTCCTGGCCAACGCCGAGGTGGACCAATACATCAAAGGCAAGCCCAACCGCTTAAAGCCCAAGGAAATCGCACTGGTGGACGAACTTGTGGCCGAAGGCTCGATCGAGAAAGTCTTCAACGTCGGATTCTTCACCAACGGCGATTCCAAGCTGGCGGAGATGGCGGGCATCCTGTCCGCGGCCGTGGGCACGGTCTACCTGCTGGGCATCACCTTCATCTTCAGCTTCCCGGCCGGGGTGATGGCAGCGATCTATCTGGAAGAGTTCGCGCCGGACAATCGGCTCATGCACATCGTCGAAGTGAACATCAACAACCTCGCGGCCATCCCGTCCATTCTCTTTGGCCTGCTGGGCCTTGCGATCTTCATCAATTTCATGGGGCTGCCCCGCTCTTCGGCCCTGGTCGGGGGCC
>JFJP01038930.1_pt1 | contig 15349 bp, 12 predicted proteins | sample 431651 | NCBI WGS metagenome assembly JFJP01 (sample SAMN02602958, study PRJNA72255) | Microbial mat metagenome, whole genome shotgun sequencing project. | biome: fresh water; feature: sink hole; material: water; isolation source: purple microbial (photo- and chemosynthetic) mats found in... | reverse complement strand
CCGCTCATTTCCTAAAACAAAATTTCCGCAGAACCCTCCTTCAAAAAAGGCATTTCTGCGGAAATAGATTATCTAAAACCAAACCGGTAATTTTACCTTCGGTGAGGGCTTCGCCATTCAAATTAGCTAATTAGCAAATTGCCACATTAGCAAATTACCGAATTAAACCACTTCCCAAGTGCTGCCGCTAAACAGCAAGTCGTTCATGGTTTTTATTTTGCTTTGGGCTTTTACTGCTTCAATTTGGTTTACTACGGCTTGTTCGTAAGTAATATCTTCTACGGCACGTATTACACCAAAAGCTACCGGAAAATTAGGGTACGCCATGTTCGACAATGCCAAATGCAAAGTCGGGTCTTCCTCTTTTGCATCGTGGGTTATTACGTGGTCTAAGGTATAGCCGTTTTCGCCAATGGTTATCACTTTCAATTTCAAGCCGTCGAGTACAAGGCCTTTGTCACGATTTTTGCCAAAAATTAGTTTTTCGCCGTGTTTAACCAAAATTTGTCGGTCTTCTCGGTGTTCTTTATCGTTAATGGTATCGTGCGCACCGTCGTTAAAAATAACGCAGTTTTGCAACACTTCAACCATTGAAGTTCCTTTAAAATTAGCAGCTTCAACAAAAATATCTTCGCACATTTTCACATTGGTATCAATGCTGCGAGCAAAAAAACGTCCGTTCGAACCAATAACCAATTGGCCCGGTTTAAACGGATTTTCAACTGTACCAAAAGGCGAAGTTTTGGTTTTGGTTCCGTATTTTGAAGTAGGCGAATATTGTCCTTTGGTTAAGCCATATATTTCGTTGTTTAGCAATACAATATTCAAATCGATGTTACGCCTAATTTCGTGAATAAAATGGTTGCCGCCAATAGCCAATGCATCGCCGTCGCCGGTTATTTGCCAAACACTAAGGGCCGGGTTGGCGGTTTTAACACCCGAAGCAATGGCTCCTGCACGCCCGTGAATAGTATGAAAACCGTAGGTGTTCATATAATACGGAAAGCGCGACGAACAGCCGATACCCGAAATTACGGCAAAATCTTCTTTCTTTATGTTCAAACGAGCCATGGCACGTTGTACGGCATTTAGCACGGCAATGTCGCCGCAGCCTGCGCACCAACGTACTTCTTGGTCGCTTTTAAAATCTTTGGCTGTATATTCTTTAATAGCTTCCATTGCTTATTCCTCCATTAGTTTAATAAAATGATTTTTTAATTCCGCGACCGTAAACGGCAAGCCTTGAATTTTGTTATATTGCAAATAATCGTATTTCGGATGATTCATTTTGAGGTAGTTGGCAAACTGACCTAAGTTAATTTCGCAAACAACCAGTTTTTTGAATTTACCCAATACTTCGCCGGTGTTTTTAGGCAGCGGATTGATATAGTTGAAATGAGCAAGTGCTATTTTGTGGCCTGCTTCGCGCAATTCGCGTACTGCCGAAATTAAGTGCCCTTGCGTACCGCCCCAACCAATAACCAGTAAATCAGCATCATGGTCGCCATACACGGTTTGCTCGGGTATATAGTTGGCTATTCGTTTTACTTTTTGGTCGCGGTTATGAGTCATCACTTCGTGGTTTTCAGGCACGTACGAAACGGTTCCGGTAATGTCCATTTTCTCCAAACCGCCAATTCGGTGTTCCATGCCGGGGGTTCCGGGAATGGCCCACGAACGAATCAGTTTTTCGGCATCGCGTTTATAAGGCAAGTATTTTTCGCCTTCTTTGGCTTTATTTACTTGAATGGCAGGCAGGTCGTTCATGTTCTGAATTAACCAAGGCTCCGAACCGTTAGCCAAAAAGCCGTCGGTTAAAAGCATAACCGGTGTCATGTGTTCTATTGCCATTTTCGATGCGGCAAATGCAAAGTCGAAACAGTTTGAAGGTGTGCCGGCTGCAATAATAGGTACCGGGCTTTCGCCGTTACGTCCGAACATGGCTTGCATTAAATCCGACTGCTCGGTTTTGGTAGGCAAACCGGTTGAAGGACCGCCGCGTTGTACGTTTACAATTACCAAGGGCAATTCGGTAATAACTGCCAAGCCAATGGCTTCGCTTTTAAGCGCCAAACCCGGGCCCGAAGTGGTAGTAACTGCAAAATTTCCGGCAAACGAAGCTCCAATTGCGGTACAAATACCGGCAATTTCGTCTTCGGCTTGAAACGATTTAACACCCAAATCTTTACGAGCCGAAAGTTCTTGCAATATTTCGGTAGCCGGAGTTATCGGGTACGAACCGCAGAACAAGGGCAAGCCTGATTTTTCGGCACCTGCCAATAAGCCCCAAGCGGTAGCCACGTTTCCGTTAATGTTGCGGTAGGTTCCTTTTTTAATATCGGCCTTGTTTACTCGGTACGAAGGCAGCGCTTCAATGGTGTCGGCGTAATTGTAACCGGCGTGCAAAACCAGCTTATTAGCTTCGGCAATTTGTGGAACTTTGCCAAATTTTTTCTTGAAAAAAGCTTCGGTATGAGTAAGCGGTCGGTCGAACAACCAATAAGCCATACCTAATGCGAACATATTTTTACTTCGCAAAATACTTTTATTATCTAAGCCCAATTCTTTAACCGCTTCGCGGGTTAAGGTGGTAATAGGAGCTTCAATAATGTTGTAATCACCCAGTTTTTGGTCTTTTAGCGGGTCGGAATCGTAGCCGGCTTTTTCCAAATTCTTGTCGGTAAATGCGTCTATGTCTATTATAATGGTGCCACCCGGTTTCACCCATTTTAAATTGGCTTTAAAAGCAGCCGGATTCATGGCAACCAGCACGTCGGCGTAATCGCCCGGCGTATTTATTTCTTTTTGCCCAAAATGTAATTGAAATCCGGAAACACCGCCAACGGTACCTTGTGGAGCGCGAATTTCGGCCGGATAATCGGGAAATGTAGAAACATCATTTCCAACCAATGCAGAAGTATCGGAAAACTGCATTCCGGTTAGTTGCATTCCGTCGCCCGAGTCGCCCGAAAAACGAATTACAACCTGTTCAACTTCAATAACTTGTCCTTTTTTGCTCATAATGGATATTGTTTTGCTTGCTGTTGTTTGTATTCATTTAACTTATAAAAAATTCCGGAAGCGAAATTAAAAATTGCTGCTTTCTGAATTAATTTAATTGCAGTTAAATAAAAATGTGTTCATTTTTTGTAAAAATCTAAACCGTATTTTATTGAAATACAGACACCTATATTTTATACAATCGATTTCTAAATTCGTTTCAAAATTATGAAATAAATTAATTTAGTTTATGATTTATGTTTGCTTTTTTTTGTTTTTTTGAAAAAAAGACTATTTAGAACAAATCTAAATTGAAAGAGGTGAAATTTAAACTTGAATTCAATTTATTTTTTTTTGAAAGCTAAAAATTGTACATTTGTTTCAGTAAAAAATAACAAAATTCAACTTTAAAAAAAATAATTATGGCAGTAGTAATTAGCGATGATTGTATTAGTTGCGGTGCTTGTGCAAGCGAATGCCCCAATACAGCAATTTACGAAGGCGGCGCCAAATGGAGCATGGCCGACGGAACAAAACACGCAGACAGTGCACGTAAAGATGCGTTGGATGGCGACCACTATTTTTCGGTGCCGTTCAAATGTACTCAATGTGTAGGTTTTAACGACAAACCGGCTTGCATTGAAGTTTGCCCGGTAGAAGCAATAACCATAGGCAAACCGGAAGATAAAGCAATTCTGGAACATCGGTTCAAGGAATTGTATGAATAAGATTATTTTTTAAAATTAAGGCCAACGCTTGTTTCAATTAGCGCTTGTCTAAAAAGTCAAAAGAAACGAGTGTAAGCTTTTTTAATTTATTGATTATTAGCTCTGACAGCGTTTAAAACTCTGTCAGAGCTTGCTTTTTAGTCATCCGAAGCTTTTAATTAGAACACGTTGTATTGGTGTTTTTTCATTTATATTTAATTCAAAATAAAATATGGCGTTAATAAAAACGGTTCGGGGTTTTACGCCCGAATTTGGCGAAAATTGTTTTTTGGCTGAAAATGCCACCATTGTAGGCGACGTTAAAATGGGTAACGATTGCAGCATTTGGTTTAATGCGGTGTTACGAGGCGATGTAAATTCAATTCGCATAGGCAACAAAGTGAATATTCAGGATGGCTCCGTTTTGCATACCTTGTACATGAAATCGACCATTGAAATTGGCAATAATGTTTCGTTGGGGCACAACGTAAATATTCATGGTGCCAAAATTTGTGACAATGTGTTAATTGGTATTGGTGCTACCATATTGGACGATGCGGTAATTGGCGAAAATTCAATAATTGCAGCTAATGCCTTAGTATTAAGCGGAACACAGGTAGAAGCAAACAGTATTTATGGGGGTATTCCGGCTAAAAAAATTAAAAACATAGAACCGGAACAAACCAAAGAAATGATTGAAAAAATTGCCGACAATTATTTAATGTACGCCTCGTGGTATAAGGAAGAATAGCATTTTTATGTAAAAAAAGCCTCGGCAAGTTGCAAACCGGGCCGAGGCTTTTTTTTGTATTTATTTCGAATTAGAACGACTCGTAATCTTCGTCCTTAATATGCATGTTTAAATTTACACCCGACGACGAAACGGAGTTACTTGTGCCGGTACTTGAATGCTTTCTTGCACCGAATGGTTTGGCAGCTTGCTCATTGAAATCGATATAATCGTCCGAATTATCAGAATTATCGGAAGTTTCGTTCAAATTTTCGGCGTTTGTACCGGTATTAAAAAGTGAAATAGAACCCAACAGCATTTCAGCTTGGCTCGATAATTCCTCAGACGTAGTGGCAGCTTCTTCCGATGCTGCGGCATTTTGCTGCGTTATATTGCTAAGTTGTTGTATGCCATTGTTAATTTGGTCTATACCGGCGTTTTGCTCAATACTGGTAGCCGTAATTTCTTGTACCAATCGCGAGGTTTTTACAATTTGCGGAACCAATTCTTTCAACATTTTACCTGATTTATCGGCAACTATTACGCTGCTTTTCGAAAGCTTATCAATATCGTTTGCTGCCTGTCGGCTTCGTTCCGCCAGTTTTCTAATTTCGGAAGCAACCACCGCAAAGCCTCTTCCGTGTTCGCCTGCCCTTGCAGCTTCAACAGCTGCATTTAGCGCAAGGAGGTTGGTCTGAAACGCAATTTCGTTAATTATTCCAATTTTTTGGGCTATGGTTTTCATGGCTGCTGCCGTTTCGTTTACCGAAATACTGCTTTTTTCAATTTCAACCGCAGCTTGCCTTGCAATTGCATCGGTTTGGGTAGCATTGTCGGAGTTTTGGCTTATACTTGCCGCCATTTGTTCTATAGCTGCCGAAATTTCTTCGGTTGAACTTGCTTGCTCATTGGCACCCTGCGATACAACTTGCGAGTTAGTTGCCATTTCTTTTCCGGCTTGGGTTATATGCGTGGTGGCATTGCGTACATCATCAATCATTCGTTTTAGCGTTTCTGCCATTAAGTTTAGCGAACGCGCCAATTGTCCCATTTCGTCTTTTTGGTCTAAATCTACGGTTACTGTTAAATCGCCGGTAGCAATTCGGTCGGCGAATTTAATTACCATTTTTATTGGGCTAATGACTGAGCGAGTGAGAAAAATTGCTAATACAATGGTAATTAGTAATATAAGTATAAAAATGCCTATAATTCGACCGCGAGCCGATTTTAACTCACCCAAAATATGGTCAGTATCATTGTTATTATTTTCGAGTATTTTTATTATTTGTGTTAACTGTTCCGAAATTTGCTCGTAGTTTGGCAGTGCTTTTTGGTTGTACATTGCTTCCATTTGGATAAGTTTTTGCGTTTTACTCAAACTCGAATTTTCGAGTATGGTATTAAACTCATCAATAGTTTGGTGCAATTGAGTATGCGGTGCTTGAATTTTTTCGAATAAGGGAACAAGTTCAGGTGCAATGTTTTCAATCGTCTTTCTGTTTTCGGAAGCAAGAAAAACACCCAACCCGCATTTTTCTGAATCTTTTTCAATGGTTAATGCCGAAGCATCGGCTTCAATAAAAACTTTATGCAATTCGCTCCACCATTTGGTGTGGTTTATTAATACTTTTTGCAGTTCAATATACGAATTATAGTTTTTAGCAACAATTTCGGTCTCGGAGGATACTTTAAAGTTAATATAGGTCATGGTGCCCATTAATATTAAAACCAAAAGTAAAATGGTACTAAAGGCGGCACTCATTTTTATTTTATATGAAATGTCTTTAAAACCCATGGTTTGCTTTATTTAATTATTTGTTGAAAATCCGCTATAAATATACCACTTAAAATTGAAAAAAACAGTATTTTAGGTAAAAAAAACTATCCGCCACTAATCATATGTATTATTAGAACTTCATCGTTGTTGCTTATATACGTTGTTTCACGTTCTTGCTTTGGTATGGTTTTTCCGTTCAGTTTTGTAACCAACAATTTGAAAGTGAAATTCTTATAACGCATTAGCTCCTCAAAACTTATGGTTTCTCCTTCTATGGTTTCTTCCCTATTATTTAAAACAATTTTCATGCGAAAATTTTAGTTGAATTAATAAAATTCGATTTGGTAGAATTCAATATTTACCGCTTACCAAATGCATAATTATTTATTTTCGGCTAACATAACGCATTTTGTTCAAAAGTCAAAAAAACGTATATTCTGAAAAACGTTAGTACCTTTGTTTCAATTCGGTATTTATTCAGCTAAATTTTTCCTCTGGGGTGAAATTCAATAATTGCACTACGCAAATATTCGCTGTCCAAGTGGGTATAAATTTCGGTAGTTGTAATCGATTCGTGCCCCAGCATTTCTTGCACGGCTCGCAAATCGGCACCTCCTTCGACCAAATGTGTAGCAAACGAATGCCGAAAGGTATGCGGACTAACCGTTTTATTAATTTTTGCCAAGCTTGTAAGGTCTTTTATTATGGTAAATATCATAACGCGTGTAAGTTGTCCGCCGCGTCGGTTTAAAAATAGCACGTCTTCACTTTCTTTGTATTTGGGGTTCCAAATACGGTAGTGTTTTATATAGTTTACCATGTCGGTTTTGGCTCTTGAACTTACCGGAATCAATCGTTCTTTGTCGCCTTTGCCGGTTACGCGTATATAGCCTTCGTTAAAAAACAAGTTGCTAATTTTAAGGTTAATAAGTTCCGATACACGCAGCCCGCAACTGTATAAAGTTTCAATAATTGCACGGTTTCGGTGTCCGAGCAAGTCCGAAAGGTCAATACAGGCTATGATTGCATCAATTTCGGTAAGGGCAAGCACATCGGGCAGTTTGCGTGCTATGCGCGGTGCTTCGAGCAATGCCGCCGGATTTACTTCAATATAATTTTCGAGCAACAAAAATTTGAAAAAGGCTTTTATGCCCGAAATAATTCGGGCTTGCGAATTGGCTTCTAAGCCTAATTCGAGCAAAAGAATCAGGAAACTGCGAAGTAAATCGAGGTCTACATTCTTAATCGAAACCGGTTTATCGGCTAAGGAGCAAAACTGTTCAAGTTTCGAAACGTCGCGCAAATAGGCTTCAATGGTATTGGTCGATAAGCCTTTTTCGAGCAGTAAATGTGCTTCAAACTCATTAATGTACGTTTTCCACATAAAGCACTAAATTTGGGCTAAAATTAGCCAATAAATTTCAATAGTAAAAATCGAAAAACAGTTGAACAATGTGCTTAACGACCTTGAATGCTAAAATGGTATACCGAATTTGGAATACCCTGCCGGTTTGGTTTTCAGCATAAATTAAACCATCGGCAGTTTTGATAAGAATTCAAGCCTACAATAGTTGCAATAAGCATTAATTAATGTACAGTAATTACAACAGTACAAAATTTGCATTAAAAAAAATATTTTTTATTGAAAATTTGTTTGTCAAATAACGAATATTTGATTATTTTTATAATTCGATTCCGGAATGCTTTCTGTAGTATATTTTTCAGTAAATTAAACAAAAAAGACCCATGTTCGAATTTCTTATACTTTATGTTTTACTTGGTTTTCTTTTCATTTTATCAGTTTATTTGGTTGTATCTAAGCATATACTAAAGCGTCAGTTTTTGCTTCAATTCAGCAAACAAATTGTAATAGAAAAGCATATAGGGTTTGCTGCTGTTGAAATTAAAACGGGTAAGGTGTTGCAAGTAAACAGTGTACTTCAAGAATTGCTCAAAATAAATTTCGAGCAAATTAAAAATAAAACGATAATTGAGCTTTTTGGAATTGAAGCAAGTGTTTACGATGAAATAGTGCATTTGAACAACGAGCGCGGTAAAATTGTTTATTTCAATTTAAGCGGAAATCAATTTATTGGGCGTGTGCAAGTTTTACCTAAAATTTCGCAACAAATTATTGTTTTATCATTTACCGTTGAAGCACTAAACAGAAATTACCAAGTATCGCCACACAATATTTTGGAAGATTTGCACGATTATGCTACCGACATCATTTACCGTCAAGACGTAGCTGCCAAATCGTGGAATTTTTTAAGCTCGGCAGTCGAAACCATTACAGGACACCCTATGAGTTCATTTGTTACCGGCGGAGTCGAAAATTTTATTAACCTTATTCATCCCGACGATTTGCCGGCTATAGCCTCGCATTTCGAAAAAATATACGCAGCCAACAAGCATAATTATCCGGAAGGAAATATTAATTACCGACTTAGAACTCCAAATGGCAATTATGTGCATTTGAACGACCGACACACGTTTATTTTTGATGAAACCGGAAACGTGTCGCACATAATTGGTGTTGCGCGCAATGTAAGCAACGACAATTTGGCAACCGAGGAATTGAAAAGTCAATCCCAATTTTGGCAACAAATTTATAATAGTTCGGAAGATGCCCTGTTTATTTTGAAACAAGACGATTTGAAGGTTGTAAGTTTTAATTTACAAGCACAAAAAATGTTTGATTTCGAAAATGAAGCATTAATTGGCAATAGTTTGTATACAATATGTTCCGATTCAGGTAATTACTCCTACAACAATTTAATAAAGCTTTTTCCGGACATAAATCTTATGCAAAAAACCAAGTACAATTGGGAATTTGTTGCAAAAAACAAGGCCGTTTTTCCTGCCGAAATTTCAGTATTTCCGGCCAAAGAGGGCAACTTAAACCGGTACTTTATCGTAATACGCAATATACAACATTTAGTAGACCTTAAAAACCGATTAACAACTATTTTGAACCGAAACCATTCATACATGGAATTTATGCCAACCGCTGCTTTTGAAATAAATGCAGACGGAATTATTATTGATTCGAACAAGGAAGCAGAAGTGCTTACCGGCTTGGAAAAAAATGAAATAATTGGTATTGCGCTAAAAGACTTAATTACCGATAAACAAGCACTTGGAATTAATATTGAATGGTTGAAAGAAGGGAAAAAGACCGAGCAGGCTTTTATTTTCGACAAAGCGAAAAACAAAAAGCATGTAATAAAACTAAATTTGAACAAAACAAATGAAAATACCTATTTGGTTTTTTGCAGTAACATAACCGACACCGTTTTGTTCGAGGAAACCATACATGCCATAGAAGAGTTGTATAAAAACCGGCTTAGCGGAAACCTTGTATTGGGGTTAATTGAATTGCTTAGAAAAACACTAAATGCCGATTTTTTAATGCTTGCCGCAGCCAATAATAATGCACAAACCAAAACATTGGTTGTAAATAATAAAGGTCGAATTTTGCCCAACTTCGAATATTTTGTCGAACAACATACCGACGATGACGAATATGCAATTGCACCATCGAAAAGTTTACTTAAAGAATTGCGTGTTGCAAATTATTTGTGTACCAAAGTTACCGATTCGGGAAATAATAATTTAGCAATTTTAACCGCTTTATTTAACAATTCAATTGAAAACGAACGAGTTGCCGATTCGTTGCTTAAAATATTTGCCATGCGAATTTCGGTAGAAATAGAACACGAGCAAAACAATAATAAAATAGACAAACAGACAAAAAACCTCGAAAATGAGGTGAATACAAGAACATTTCAGCTTCAAAAAATAAACGAAGAACTCGAAAAGTTTGCTTATATTGTTTCGCACGATTTAAAAACCCATGTGCGCGGAATTGCTAATTTATCGTCGTGGTTGGCGGTTGATTATTCGCATTTGCTCGACGACGAAGGCAAAAATATTATCAATATAATGGTTAGTCGTGCCGAATTAATGAACGAACTTATTGAAGCTATTTTGCAATATTCGCGCTTGGGGCGCATAACCGAATCGATGGAAGTAATTGATTTAAAATTGTTAATTGAAGAAGTAATACAAGTATTGCAAGTGCCGCCGCACATTAAAGTTAGTCTGCCGCAACGTTTGCCGCAAATATATGCCGAAAAAGTTCGAATTATGCAGCTTTTCCAGAATTTATTGGGCAATGCCGTAAAATTTAACGATAAAGCAGCAGGGTTAGTCGAAATTAATGTATCGGAAAATACGAATTTATACGAATTTACAGTTTTTGATAATGGCCCCGGTATACCGGCAAAATATCAGGCAAAAGCATTCGAAATTTTTCAGAAGGTACACGACCATGCCAACAAATCCGGAACCGGTATTGGGCTTACCGTGGTTAAACGAATTGTGGAATTATACGGCGGAACCATTCGAATTGAATCGGACGGAACCAACGGAACTGCTTTTGTTTTCAGCCTAAGTAAAGAAAAAGTTGACTTACAACAAATACACGAAAACCAAAACACCGAATAAACCTTACTTATGAATACCTACAAAAAAGTAATGCTGGTTGAAGACGACCAAATTGATGTAATGCTTACACAGAAAGTGTTTAATGCAAATAAAATAGACAACGAATTGGTAATAGTTGAAAACGGCGAACGTGCAATTGACTATTTGGAACATAATCCGAACCAGTTGCCCGGGCTTATTTTTCTCGATTTAAACATGCCGCGAATGTCGGGTATTGAGTTTTTGGAAATTATAAAATCGAACGATTCGTTTAAAAACATTCCGGTAATTGTGTTAACAACTTCGAAAAATGAATCGGACATTGACAAATGTTTTAAGCTCGGAGTTGCCGGCTACATTGCCAAACCGGTAATTTACAACGATTTTATTGAAGCAATTCGAGTTGTTAAACAATATTGGAGTTTAAGCCAATTGCCCTAGTTTTTTTTAAAAAATAACGCTGCATTCGGAAATTAGATTTAGTGAAAAAAAAAAACAAATATAGTAATCTTCCAAAAACATGGCTAACACTGGTTGCATTTTTTATAATGCATGCCGGTTTATTCGCACAATCTAATGTAAACGAAAATTTTCTTAAAACAGTCTTTATTGAAAAATTTGCCAAATTTACCATTTGGCCCTACCGCGAATGGAAAACGTTTAACATAGGTGTTTTGAACGATAAAGCATTTTTTGACGAACTGTCTAAAAACTACAAAACACGCGCAATTAACGGAAAGCAAGTAGTTCCGTTTCAAATTACAGAGTTAGCCGAAATTGAAAAATGCGATGTGCTTTTTGTTCCAAATGAATTCGGAACACGAATTGCGGAAATTGCGGAAATTTGCAATAAAAATTCGACCCTATTATTAAGTGAACATAAGGATATGTGCAAATACGGCGCACACATAAACTTTGTACTTAGCGAAACAAAAAACATTTATTTTGAAATTAATATACAAGAAGCCGAAAAAGCAAATTTGAGATTTAAATCAAAATTACTTGAAAGTGCAATTATTGTAAGAAATACAACTATAGACAAATGAAATTCTGGTTAAAACTCTCCATTCGAAATAAGATAATTCTGCTCACTTTTATTATAAGTACTATTTCAATCACGTTTGTTTCGGTGCTTTTTGCCGTGCTCGAAATACATCAAATACGAAGCAGCATAATTAGCTCATCGGAAGTAGATGCGCGCCTTACCGCCGAAAACTGCATCGTAGCACTCGAATTCGGTTACAAAGACCGAATAACCGAATACCTCGAAAAACTTCGCGTAAATGAGTCCATTATACATGCCATAGTTTACGATAGCTTGGGAGTAGAAATTGCCAATTATTCGGCAGCCAATAAAAAAACGATAATTCCGGCCTTGGTTAAGTACCGTAAGGTGTATTTCGAAGGCGGAATTTTGCATGTTTTTGAACCGGCAATTTCCGAAGGCGAAACCGTGGGTTACGTGTACTTAAATGTCGATTCTAAAATTAATAGCCTTATTGCCGAACGCATTAAAATTATAGTGCTCATTTTTGTGGCTATAAGTATTTTTACTTTTCTGTTGGCTTATTGGCTGCAAGCACTTATTACAAAGCCTATTATAAAACTTGCCGAAACTACCCAAATAATTTCGAGCCAGCAAAACTTTTCAATTCAGGTAGAAAAGCAGTCCTTCGACGAAATAGGAATGTTGTACGACGAATTTAACGAACTGATACGTATTATTAAAATTAAAGAAATTGAACGCGATAAGGCAGAGCTGGAATTAATAAGCTTAAATTCCGATTTGGAAAGTAAAATACAGCTTCGAACTCAACGCTTAGAGCAAGCAAATAAGGAACTTACCGAACTTGCTTATATTTCGGCGCACGACCTTAAAACCCCCTTGCGCGGTATTGGTCAGCTTATTTCGAGTTTATTGCTCGAATACAACAACGAATTCGACTTTTATGTAAAAGAACAAATTGAATTGCTTATTGGCCGAGTAAAACGAATGGACAGCTTGGTGGACGGCATGTTGTTTTATACCGGATTAACCCACGAAAAACTTAAATTTCAGCTTACCGACCTAAACCTGCTTTTAAATGAAGTTAAAGCGAAATTGGGCACCGATGAGCATACCGAAATAATTTGCGAGCAAGAATTACCAACCTTTGAAACCGATAAAAATTTGTTTTCTATATTATTGTTTAATCTTATCAAAAATGCTATTCAGTTTAATAATAAAGAACGAAAAACCGTACGAATTGAATTTGAAAAACAGTACGCAAATTACAACTTTACGGTGGCTGATAATGGAAATGGAATTGACGAAAAATATCATACTCAGATATTTAAAATATTTAAAACATTAAATTCCGACTATGCTACCGAAACAACCGGAATGGGACTGGCGGTAGTGAAAAAAATAATTGAATTGCTGAACGGTACAATTTCGGTTAGTTCGGTTAGCGGAAGAGGTACCGAATTCACGTTTTCAATTCCGGTTAGGCAAAGTGTTTTACAATTAGAGGAATTTGGAATGTTTTGATTTTATTTAAAACAGAAATTTTTATTATTGTTCAAAAGAAATGCGGAATATTAAATGTTTAAACTAATTTAGCATTCAGATTTTAAACGTTTTTGTATGAAATAAATAGGTTTGCAATAGCACACAAAATATTGAAAATAGCAAACCTATAGTTTCAGCGGGCAATTAAAAAATGTATTATTCGCACATGAAATACAAAGTATTATTTATAGAGGATGATATAATAGACCGAATGGCAATTGAACGTTTTGTGAAAACTTCCAATTTCCCATTCGATTACCGACTTGCCGATTCGCTAAAAACGGCAGTTGAAATTATTAACTCCGAAATAATTGATGCCGTAATTGCCGACTATAATTTGCCCGACGGTACGGTAGACGAAATTTATGATTTATTGGGCGATATTCCTTTTATTGTAGTAACCGCCGTTGGCGACCAAAAAACCGCAGTAAAAGCGCTAAAATCGGGCGCTTACGATTATATAGTTAAAGACCCGCACGGAAAACACCGCGATGCACTTACCTATACCATACAAAACGCAATAAACCACTATCAAACAAAAACCGAACTTAATAACTACCGACTAAACCTCGAAAAATTAGTTCGCGAACGAACCAAAGAACTCGAATTACAAATTGATGAACGTATAAAAGCCGAAACCGAATTAAGAAAACGAAATGAAGAGGTTGAAGAATTAAATCAGGAGTTGCAATTTAGAAACGAGCAATTGGAAACAGCCAAAAGCAAAGCCGTAGAATCGGACGAATTGAAAACTGCTTTTTTGGCAAATATTTCGCACGAAATAAGAACGCCTTTGGCAGCCATTTTGGGATTTGCCGAGTTGTTTGTTTCCGACCAACTAAACCGCGAACGACAACTGGAAATGGTGGGCTTGATTAAAGAAGGCTCAGACCAATTGCTAAATGTAATTTCCGATATTGTTGATATTTCACAAATTGATGCCGGTCAAATTCAACATTCGCCCACCGAATTTAATCTGGAATTGCTTTTAAACGAATTGTACGAAATATTGAACAATGAAATAAAAAGTAAGAACAAAACTAAAATTCGTCCGCTTTTGAAAATAAATTTAAGCTACCAACAAAAATATGTGCTTGCCGATAAAGACAAAATAAAGCACATATTGCTTAAGTTTGTAAACAATGCGGTTAAATTTACTTCCGAAGGCGTGATAAAAATATCGGCAAACGTTCAAAACTCAATGGTGCTAATTTGCGTTGAAGATTCGGGTATTGGTATAAAAAAAGAAAATTTGGGACTTATTTTTCACCGATTCAGGCAAGCTTCCAACGATTTTACCCGACCCTATGGCGGTACCGGGCTTGGCTTAACTATTGCAAAAGGTTTGTCTGAAATTATTGGCGGCAAAGTTCATGTCGATTCGACCTTTGAAACCGGCAGTATCTTTAAACTCGAATTCCCTTTTTTCGAGACCGGCAAAATGCAAGTCGGAAAATTGAACCCGGACGTTCAAAAACAAAAATGTATTTTAGTGGTTGAAGATAATGCTACAGACTTTTCGTATTATGCAGAAGCACTGGCAAGTACCGGGGCAATGCTTTTTCAGGCCGAAAACGACATTGAAGCCGTTACACATTTTATGCAACGAAGCGATATTGATTTGGTATTGGTAAATGTTGATATGACTAAAAACCAAGGTGTTGAAGCTGTGCTGGAAATTAAAGCCTTAAACCCCGACAAATACTGATTCATCCGGTAGGCAGGCTGTTGCTAATTGACAAAATAAACAAATATACACCGTAGTAATTTTTGTATTTCGCAAATAATCAGTAATAAATTTTTCAACTATATCATGCAAGTAAATCCGGTAGTAAACTATTTTCAAAACAATATTGGCAAAACCATAACCGAAAGCCCATCGCCGGTTGCAGTTTGGCTTGGCGGCAAATTGCTGCAAGCTGCCGAAGGCAATTTAGTGTTCGAATTCGAAGTTCGTAACGAATGGACAAACCCATACGGTACGCTGCATGGCGGCATATCGGCACTTATTTGCGACGAGGTAATTGGTGCCACCGTGTATTCGCTTTATAATCAAACCATTTCGGTTTCGGTTAATATTAATATCGATTTTTTAA
>JFJP01005706.1_pt1 | contig 15352 bp, 14 predicted proteins | sample 431651 | NCBI WGS metagenome assembly JFJP01 (sample SAMN02602958, study PRJNA72255) | Microbial mat metagenome, whole genome shotgun sequencing project. | biome: fresh water; feature: sink hole; material: water; isolation source: purple microbial (photo- and chemosynthetic) mats found in... | reverse complement strand
CGCTCAAGGTCAAGTCGATCAATAAGAACGTGAAAAAACTGAGTACCGAGCCTGATCAGAAGAAGCAAGAGCAATTATTGGATGCCACCAATAAACTGCAAGATGCGTTGAATAAGTGCAACCTCCAACTCACGGCGGCGATGAAGTTAGCGGGTAAATCCTGTGGCGCGGGCAATGGTGAAGGCTAAGCTAGACTGGGTAACTACCTGGCTCTAATTATATTAACATCTAACTCACCACAGAGGCACAAAGACACCAAGGTACACAAAGACTGATTTAATAAATAACTAGCTATTAATATTTAGTTTTAACCTTTGTGTGACTTTGTGCCTTCGTGTCTTTGTGGTGAATATCTTGTGTTAAACAAGTTATACTCATGTACTTATGCAATCGCACCATTATTTTTCTTTAAGTATCAGCGCTGAGGCATTGGGCTTCAGCGCTGCGCATTTTTTGCTCACCCAGGCAGAAGAAGGGCGGCTGTGCGGACATAATTTTCAGGTGCGCTTGTCCTTGTGTGGCGAACAAAACGCGACAGCGCCGCTGTTCGATGCCGGACAGCTCCGACAAATTGGCGTGGCGCGTTGCCAAGCGCTCCATCACAAAATCTTGTTGCCTGGCGCACAGACCAAGCTGCAATTGCGCAGTCACGAAGGTTTGCTGTGGGTAGACCTCGACCAGCGCCGTTTTGCCTTTCCTGAAAGCGACTGTCTGGTGCTGCCTTTGGTCAATACCAACAGCGACATGCTGGCCGCGTACTTCAGCACAGAATTGGTCAAAACCCTGGAAAGTAGCCGCAGCCTGTTAAAAATTCACGCGCTGGAAGTCGCCGTGTCGGCAACCGTGGGCGAATGGAGCAGTTGTCGGCGGGTATTCGGGCGCGGCGAAGATGCCTGAACGGGCGTCCCGACATTCACGCATTGAGGTCGGGAATCAAACGGCTGTGCAGGCGCGAAATGCTGTCCTTCAGCGTCAGCTTGCGCTTTTTGAGACGACGCATTTGTAATTGGTCGATGTAGACTTCTTCCGACAGGCGCTGGATCACATCATCCAAGTCCCGATGTTCCTGCCTCAGTTCCTCGATGCGCTGCAAAATCAGCAGTTGCTCTTCTACGCCAAGCTCTGTCATGAGTCTCAATTGACCTGTTTGAGTTGTTCCAACATCTCCGGTTCCAGATCGAGACCGACTGACCAACCGGGGTTCAGGGCAATTCCGTACTGACGGCTGCCCATTTTTTCTAAAATCCACTTAAACTCCACCAATAATCCCGCTTCATAGCCCGGATAGTCTTGCACAAAAGGCTTGGCGCGTTCTGGACTGGTGAACACCGTCAGCACTTCGGTGCCGTCTTCTGCTTTCAAGGACAGCGGCTGTGCTTGTTGGGATTCTTGAAAACCGTTGATCCGATGTTTGCTATAAATCGGCATGAACACCTGCGCGGCCAGGAGTTCGTGCATAGACATTGTGGGCTTCAAAAACGTCCGTATTATCCTGCATATCTCAGTGACCTTGTTGGATGGTGTAAAGCGATTAACCCGGTTGCTATCGTCCCTGTTCTCTTGTTCCCGTTCCCTGAGCGGAGTCGAAGGGAGCGGAGTCGAAGGGAACGGAAGGGCAGCAACCAGTGTCCTGCTACAATGGTATAGGGTGTATACCGCACTCTGCAAGCGCTGCAAACCCAAAGGAGGATGCTATGAAAGCCATATTACTCACTGCCGCTGGTGGCCCCGAGGCACTCAGTTACCAAGAATACCCGATGCCAAGCTCACCCGATCCGCACTTTATCCGGGTGCGTCTCCAGGCGGCGGGCGTCAATCCGGTTGATTATAAACTGCGGCAACGGGGTGGTTTCTACCCTGAACAATTACCCGCCATTTTAGGCTGCGACGGTGCCGGTGTGGTCGAAAGCATCGGCAGTGCCGTGGTGCGTTTTAAGCCGGGCGACGCCGTGTATTTTTGCAACGGCGGACTGGGCGGGGCTGAGCCGGGTAATTATGCCGAATACACCGTGGTGCATGAAGACTACGCCGCGCTTAAACCGCCCACTTGGTCAATGGTAGAAGCGGCGGCCTTGCCTCTGATCTGGATCACCGCTTGGGAAGCCTTGGTAGATCGCGCCAAACTTCAGCCAGGACAACGGGTGTTGATCCACGCCGCTGCCGGTGGGGTCGGTCATGTCGCGGTGCAATTAGCCCATCATTTAGGGGCCAAGATCGCAGTCACCGTCAGCAGCCCAGAAAAAGCCGCGCTGGCGCGTCGTTTGGGCGCAGATCACTGCATCGACTACAAAACCACCGATTTTGTGCAAGCCACGCTGGATTGGACGGGTGGCGAGGGTGTCGAGGTGGTGTTGGATACCGTCGGCGGCGAGCTGTTCGCCCGCTCCTTTGCTGCCACCAAGCTTTACGGTCATCTGGTGACGTTACTGGAGCCGCCGCTGGATAGCGCCGCCATCAAACTGGCTAAACTGCGCAATCTCAGCCTGAGTTTTGAACTGATGCTCACGCCGATGTTGTGGTCCTTGCACGAAGCGCGCATCGCCCAGCGGCGCATGTTAGAAGCAGCCAACCAGTTGATTCAGGAAAACCGCTTGCAAATCAAAGTGGCGCAGACTTTCCCTCTGGCGGAGGCGGCACTGGCGCACACCCGCCTGGAAGCCGGGGGCTTCATCGGCAAACTCGTGTTGCGCATCCCGTAAAACCGTCACGGCGAGTCGTGGATTTATTTCAATAATCCTTGCAAGCGCTCGATTTGTAACAGAATAGAACGCCGTGTGCGACTTTTTTCCGCACGCACCTGGAAAATCAGCCTGTTTCCCGCTCCCTGAGCGGAGTCGAAGAGTGCGGGAAACAGGCTCGGTGGCGTGTTCCCTTCGGCTCCGCTCAGGGAACAGAAAGTTGCACACAGCGTTAATAAACTTTATCGAAAAACAAGGGTAAAGCCCAGTCACCGTGCGGCCTCAAGGGGGGGCAATAAGGTCTAATTAACATCCAGTATTTTAACTAAATTTGATTTGGCGTTTAATAGAAAGCGCAAGAAAAAACATAATGATTCATAATTTTTTGCTGTTTTTCTTGAAAACCGCCCAATCATTTTCGATTTTATCGGAAAATAGGGGTGTTTCCTAGCCGCCATGCGGCTCCGAGGGGAACTCCGATAAGGTCTATTAAAACTGTCCATTCACGGCGTTGTCAAAAATCTCGTTTATAGTCTGATCCTTAAAAGTAACGAGGGTCTGGCTAATGGTCATCAATTATCTTAAAAATACCGTGTACCTTGCCACAGCCGTGCTGTTTTTGGGTATGACGCTGTTGGCTAGCGGCGGATTGGTGTTTTTTTATTATTTCAAAGCGGAACAGCTTGAAAAACAAGCGGTTGCTGAACAGCAGGCGTTTATCCAAAGCGTCGCCGACGGTTTGGAGGGTTATTTGCGGGTCACCCGGCAATTGTCGCATTCCATCACCGAACTGGTTGCGCCGTTGCGCGGCGAAAAGCAACTGGTGGAAAAAATCTTGCGGCGGATGCTGGCCTCTGCACCGGCGGAACTGATTTATGGCATTGGTGCCTGGTATGAGCCGCAGGTGTTTGCGCCCGACGCGCCGTTGTTCGGCCCTTACGCACACCGTGGCATCAATCCCGAAGCGCCGCTGCTGGTGAGTTACGAATGGTGTAGCGCCGACTATGATTTCCCCACGCAGCCCTGGTATTTGGCGGGCAAGCAGGCGCACGGCAAAACCGTGTTCACCACGCCCTATTTCGACACCGACATGGTTTACATGACCGCCAGCCGGGCGTTTTTCGACAGCGACGGCAATTTTGCCGGGGTGACTAGCGTCGATATGGTGTTGCCGCTGATTCAGCAATTTATTTTGAAATACAACGATCAGCCCGGACGTACCGTCTATTTGACCACCGCCGCTGGCAAATTGCTGGCGCATCCGTACAGCGCCGAGTTATTGCAATACGCCCAGGCCAAGCAACCGCTGAGTTTGTTGGATTTGAGCCTGGACGATTTGCAGGATTTTATAATCGCCAAAAACCTTCCCAAAACCGCGATCAGCCACGCCGACATCGCCGATGTCGGCTGGTTAGTGCATGTCAGCAACGAGCAAAAACAGCTTCAGCAAAATCTGCAAAACCTGCGGCAGGATTTGTATTGGCTGGCGGCACTGGCGTGGGGACTGTTTGCGGTGTCGCTGCTGTTTTTAATCCAGGGACATCGCACGCGGACACGCAACCAAGCGCTGCGCGAGGCGTTGCAACAACAACAGCAACGCGAGATATTGTTGCAGGAAATGAACAAAACCCTGGAACAACAAGTCGCCCTGCGCACCACCGATTTGGCGGCGGCAAACCGGGAAATCTGCGCCTTGAACGAACGGCTGAAAGAAGAAAATCTGCGCATGAGTGCCGAATTGGACATCACCCGGCAAATGCAGCAAATGGTGTTGCCGCGCCCGGAAGAATTGGCGGCTTTCAAGCAGTTGGACTTGGACATCGCCGCTTACATGGAACCCGCCAGCGAGGTCGGCGGCGATTATTACGATGTGCTACAAGTCGATGACCGGCTGATTATCGGCATCGGCGATGTGACCGGGCACGGCTTGGAAAGCGGCGTGATTATGCTGATGGTGCAAATGGCGGTGCGCACCCTGCTGGCGAACCAAGTCAGCGATCCCGTCTTGTTTTTACACGCCTTGAATCAGGCGCTGTACGCGAATATCCAACGGATGGGTACGGATAAAAATCTGACCCTGGCGTTGCTGGAATACCGCCAGCACCGTTTGCGCATTTGCGGACAACACGAGGAAATTCTGGTAATTAGGCGTGACGGCAGTTTAGAGCGCATCGACACGCTGGATTTAGGCTTCATGATCGGGATGATTGACAATATCGACAAATTTGTCGGCTGCTGCGAAATCCAACTGGACTCGGGCGACGGCATTGTGCTGTACACCGACGGCATCACCGAAGCGCACAGCCCGGATAATCAACTGTACGGCATCGCACGGCTGAGCGAGGTAGTTAGCCGAAACTGGCTGGCCCAATCAGCGCAACAGGTGGTGCAACGGGTTGTCGAAGATGTCAAAGCATTTACTGGCGGGCGCGAAATCGCTGACGACATGACTTTGGTGGTACTCAAGCGTTCTGCTTGAATCGCCCGATTGATAATGGCGCACAACAGGACAGGCGAATAGATTGTCGTGATAACTCTTTGTTTAATATCGACTTTTGATGCGACACCCCGATTCTGACCGACATAAAAAAGGCGGGGAACGCTTTCCCCGCCTTAAATCTAATCCACTCAACAAACTTGGATAACAGCTATCCAGGCTTATGGGGCGGGATTAGAGAGGCTATAAATATAAGCGGACAACAGATGCACCTTAGAGGCACCGAGGAATTCGCCATGCGCTGGCATGACCCCGGCGCGGCCCTTGGCGATTGATTCCTCAATCGCACCGACTGAGGCCCCATATAACCAGATGTCATCAGTCAGGTTAGGTGCGCCTAGCATCTGATTGCCTTTGCCATCCATGCCATGACAGGCCATGCAAATGGTGTCAAATTTGGCTTTGCCTTTGACCGCAGCGTCAGCGCTGTGTTCACGACCGCCCAAGCTCAACACATATTGGGCGACATTTTTGACTTCTTCGTCTCCGCCCAAAACGTCTTTCCAAGCCATCATCCCTGCCGCTTGACGACCCAGGTTTAGCGTTTCCTTGATCTTTTCGGGTGTACCGCCATATAACCAGTCGTTATCACGCAGGTTAGGATAGCCGATATTACCTTTTGCATCAGAACCGTGGCACACGGTGCAATAGTTCAAATACAAACGTTCACCCATTTTTAAGGCGTCTGGAATTTTGACTAATTCCGCAATGGGCTTGTTCTTGTATTGTTCATACAGCGGCCCATAGCGGCTTTCAGCCGCATCCATTTCGGTATTGTATTGACCGGCTTGTGTCCAATTGAGCAAGCCTTTGAAGCTGCCCAAACCAGGATACAAGGCCAGGTAAATCAAGCCAAATACCAGGGTGATGTAGAACATATTCAACCACCAGCGCGGCAGGGGGTTGTTATATTCTTGCAGACTTTCATCCCACACATGCCCCATGGTTTTGACATCTTCCGGGGATTCTTGTTTGAGGTCGTGGCCTAACCAGATATTCAACCAGAACATCCAGGCAATACCACCAAGAGTTGGGATAATGATGAACCAGCTCCAAAAGGGACTGATAAAATCAAACATGCTTTTTCTCCTTCGCTGGGGCCTGAGCCATAGTCGCCAATTCATCTTCGTCAAAGGGCAATTTTGCAGCTTCGTCAAACCGCTTTTGATTGCGGCTGTTCCAAGCCCATGCCACGATGCCCAGGAAGGTAATCATCACGAGTACCGTCCAGATGGGCTGAAATGCTGCATGAAAGGCGTCCATTGCTTATCTCCGGGCCTTGATCGTGGTACCCAGGTCTTGCAAATAGGCGACTAGGGCGTCCATTTCCGTTTTCCCTTCGATTTCTGCCGGTGCCTTGCTGATTTCTTCATCGCTGTAAGGAGTCCCCAGAATACGCAGGGCGTTCATCTTGTCCTGGATACCGCCGGCATCAAGCTTGTTTTCCGCCAGCCAAGGATAACCAGGCATGATGGATTCAGGCACCACATCGCGTGGATTGATCAGATGCGCGATATGCCAAGCGTCGGTATAACGACCGCCTACCCGGTGCAAATCAGGGCCGGTACGTTTAGAACCCCATTGGAACGGACGGTCGTAGACAAATTCGCCCGCCACTGAGTAATGTCCATAACGCTCGGTTTCAGCCCGGAAAGGACGAATCATTTGTGAATGACACAAATAGCATCCTTCACGAACATAGATGTCGCGGCCTTCCAGACGCAGGGGAGAATAGGGTTTTAAGCCATCCACCGCCTCAGTCGTGTGTTGCATAAAAAACAACGGTACGATTTGGACTAAACCGCCAACACTGACCATCAAGACGATCAAAATGATCATCAGGCCAATGTTTCTCTCGATTTTGTCATGTGCTGCATTTGCCATTTCTAGCGTTCTCCTTAATGAGCGCGGTGATTAATGGGCCATAGCCGGTTGTGGAATCTTGGCCGTGACTGGCTGTGAACCCAGCACCGTCTTGAAGACGTTGAAGGCCATAATCAGCATACCGGTCAGGAACAACACACCACCCAGGAAGCGCACCACATAGAAAGGATGCATGGCTTGTACAGATTCAATGAAGCTGTAAGTCAACATGCCATCGGGATTCACTGCGCGCCACATCAAGCCTTGCATGATGCCGGACACCCACATCGAAGTAATGTACAACACCACCCCAATCGTCGCCGTCCAGAAATGCACTTCAATCAGTTTGGTACTATACATTTCACGCCCAAACAGGCGAGGAATCATGTAATACAAACTACCAAAGCTCACCATAGCGACCCAACCCAAGGCACCGGAATGCACATGACCAATCGTCCAATCGGTGTAATGAGACAGCGCGTTGACGGTCTTAATCGCCATCATCGGGCCTTCAAAGGTAGACATGCCGTAGAAAGACAGGGAAACAATCAGGAAGCGCAAAATGGGATCATCACGCAGTTTTTCCCACGCACCCGACAGGGTCATAATCCCGTTGATCATGCCACCCCAGGAAGGAGCTAACAAAATCAATGACATCACCATCCCTAAAGATTGGGTCCAGTCTGGCAACGCGGTGTAATGCAGATGGTGCGGGCCTGCCCAAATGTAGGTAAAGATCAGCGCCCAAAAATGCACGATGGATAAACGATAAGAAAACACCGGGCGACCGGCTTGTTTAGGCACAAAATAGTACATCATGCCCAAAAAGCCTGCGGTCAAGAAAAAGCCGACGGCGTTATGACCGTACCACCACTGTACCATCGCATCCTGTACCCCCGCATAAGCGGAATAGGATTTCCAGCCTGTGAAAGACACGGGGACTGACGCATTATTGAAAATATGCAACAGCGCGATAGTGATAATGAAAGCCCCGTAGAACCAGTTGGCGACATAAATATGCGAAGTTTTGCGTTTGGCGATAGTGCCAAAGAAAACCACGGCATAAGCCACCCAGACCACGGCGATTAAAATATCAATCGGCCATTCTAGTTCAGCATATTCTTTGCTTTGCGTGATACCGAAAGGCAAGGTCAATGCTGCGAGTACGATGACTAACTGCCAACCCCAGAAGGTAAAGGCCGCCAAACCATCGGAGAATATGCGCGTATGACAAGTGCGCTGTACGACATAGTAAGATGTGGCAAACAATGCAGAACCACCGAACGCAAAAATCACCGCGTTGGTATGCAGAGGACGCAGGCGGCTGAAGGTCAGCCAAGGTGTGTCAAAATTTAACCAGGGCCAGGCCAACTGTGCGGCGATAAAAACCCCCACCAGCATCCCGACGATCCCCCAGATCACTGTCATGATCGCGAATTGTCGCACGACTTTGTAGTTGTATGTGGCTTGATCGGCCATTCTACCTCCTCAAAATTACTTTTAACGATGTCAGTGACTACAAACCGAACCCGCCGGGCAAAACAAAAACCGGATAGGGAAACCGCTTGTGCATCGCCGTCTAAAAATGCTAAAACAAGTATCGACGGCTTTCTTGACCGGGAATGCGATCTGTTTTCCGAACTCCCGGGAAAACGCCCCTTATACCCTAGCCTAGGCTAGACCGTCAACCGCGACAATCTATTACAAACGGGCAAATTGACCTATAACTTATGTTAATCAGAACGGGGGAACATGACTGATTTTGCGATCATCGGCGGCGGTGCGATAGGCCTGCTCACCGCGTTGGAATTGGCGCGTGCTGGCGCACAAGTCAGCTTGCTAGAGCGTGCGGCAACCGGACAAGAATCCTCCTGGGCGGGCGGCGGCATTGTTTCCCCGCTCTACCCTTGGCGTTATCCCGATGCGGTCACGGCTTTAGCGACCTGGAGCCAGCAGCATTTCCCGGATTTTGCTGAGACATTACGGGATAGCACGGGCATCGATCCAGAATTCACCGTCAGCGGCTTGTTATTTTTAGAAACAGACGAGCAAGCGCAGGCCAAAAGCTGGGCTACTACCCATCAGCACCGCTTGGAACAGTTAAATCCAGACGCGCTCCAGCCCGGCCTTAATGCGTCAGGCACCGACGCGCTGTGGATGCCCCATATCGGCCAAATTCGCAATCCGCGCCTGATGAAAGCCCTGAAAATCGCCGCGCAGCAAGCCGGGGTACAGATTCACGAACACACCACCGTGGCCCGCTTTGACATTCAGCAGGCTAAAATCCAAGGCTTTTGGAGCGAGCAAGGCGATTATTGGCGCATTCCGCAGGTCATCGTCTGCGCAGGAGCCTGGAGCGCACAACTCCTGGCGACAGTGGGGATTGCACTGCCGATCCGCCCGATTCTAGGCCAAATGCTCTTGCTGCAAACCCCGCCGGGTTTGGTATCGCGCATCATTCTGCACCAAAACCGCTATCTTATCCCGCGCCGTGACGGTCATTTATTGGTGGGCAGCACCCTAGAAAACGTGGGTTTTGACAAGCGTACCACTGACGAAGCCCGCAGCAGTCTTTGGCAAACCGCCTGCGCTCTCGTCCCAGGTTTGGCCGCTTGCCCCATCGTACAACAGTGGGCTGGACTGCGCCCCGGCACCCCCGACGGCATTCCCTACATCGGCCCACACCCGCAGATTGCGGGGCTTTATCTCAACAGCGGACATTTCCGTAACGGCATCGTCCTCAGCCTCGCTTCGACCCGACTCCTCGCCGATTTGGTGCTACAACGCCCCCCCGTCTTAGAACCCCGTCCTTACGCGCTGGATGCGGTGAGAACGCCAACTTATGGGGCGATGGGCGAGGCTTTTCCTAACTGACAGAGGCGCGTCCAGGCACAGGGTGGCCCGTTTTGGTCACAGATTTTCACGGTTCACCACAGCACTCTCCTAATGACCAGCAGCGCAGCCGCCGATTTCTTAGTGATTGACACGGAAGGGAAAAACCAATTAAGTGAAATTGCGATACTGGATGCACAAGGACGTTTGTTATACGAGGCTTTCACCCAAGAACATTGGCAAAACGTCACAGCGCGGTTTCATGTCAAGCCACTGACTGAGATTTTGACCGATTTTGTGAAACTCACGGTTGGCAAGACCTTGGTTTTTCATTATGCTGACCATGATATTCAACTCTTGAAACAGAGCTTTAACACCAGCGGCTTAGACTTTCCTAACAGAGCAATCATTTGCACCTATGTGCTGGCAAAACAAACATTACCCGCTGCTTGCTCTTTTTCTCTGGCTTATCTCAGTAAACACCTGGGATTGCAAGTAGAACATCGGTATTTTAATCAAAATGCGGCACATTCAGCACGTTATGATGCCGCTTTCACCCATCGCTTATATCTAAAAATGCTAGAACAATCATCGACTCCGACTACCATTGCCTCGTCCAACCCCTTCAGTAATAGCCGGGTTGATAATCCATTTCAACAACATGTGGACTTAACCAGTGTCTACCAATATGAATTTGCGACACTCAAATCCATTTTAGCTGAAATCAAACAAGACCCCAATCATCAAAGCAAAGGTGCAGTGGTGATTGGAGAAGCCGGTAGCGGCAAGACGCATCTCATGATGCGTTTAGCCCAAGCCTTGCTCAAGAACAACCGCCTGCTGTTTATTCGTCAACCGAACAACCCAGCCGCCGTCTTACATCATATCTATAGCCGTATTTTAGAATCCTTCATAGAAAAAGTGCCAGATTCTGACTATTCACAATTAGAATATTTATTGGCACACAGTTTTTCAGAAATTGCCATTTCCGATTACCGCAAAAGAACCAGTTTAAGCAAAAAACAAGAGGTGATGTTAGAAACGCTCTCCGCAGACCCTTTGAATATTTATGCCCATTTAGGCGCTGAAGGCAGCGACACCAAAAGAAAAAATTGGGCCACTTTAGAAAATCTCACCATACGCTGGTGGGAATCAAAATACAGTTTTGCAGGGATTGCCACCACGATTATTCGTGGATTGATTAAGTATTGCACTTACACCGATTTACATCGGCGTGAATTGGTCAAACGTTGGTTAGCCGGTGCCAGCTTAGAAGAGGAAGAGTTAAAATTGGTGAATTTACCAAACTGGGGTGACTCGTTCAGTTTAGAAGAATTTTCCTTGCAGGCCATCGCTGTGTTTGGACGCTTGTCGATTATCGACGAACCATTAATCCTGATTTTTGACCAATTAGAAGGCTTAAAAGAAAATGAGAAATTACTGACTCAATTTGGCTTGAGCCTAAAAGAAATTTTCACTGAAGTGCCGAACAGTTTAATTATTCTGAATTTATTTCCTGACCGCTGGGCGACGTTTCAGGGCTTTTTTGACAGTTCAGTGGTGGATCGGGTTTCACAATATCGGATTACCCTGAATCGGCCAAATCTAGAAAGTTTACAGGAAATCTTGGTGTTAAAAGCCCAGGCTCATCAGCTTAATCTACGCCAATTATTCCGTGAAACGGATTTCACCGATATTTTGAGTTACCATTCGATACGCACCGTCTTGAATCGGGCTGCTGATTATTATCGTTATCGTGCCGATGGCATGGATTTGCCACCCGTAGAACAGGACAAACTGACCTTTGAGGCCAAAGTTTGGCAAACGATTAGTCAACTACAACAAGAAATCAAGGCACTCAGACAACACTGTGCGCTGGCTGAACCGGTGATAACACCTGCTGTCAATGCACTTGTGTTGCCCGGCCCAGATTTATCCGCTTATTTGACTGCTGCCAAACAACAGTTAGAGCAGGAATATGCTAAAAACACCATTTTCACCGAGAGTGATGATGTCGGTAAATTATTGACGATTGCAGAGGCTTATCAAAAATACAAATCATTTGAGATTGATCATGTGCGCTTAGGCAAGCGTTCTCTGCCTGACAATGTGCTGATTAAAACCGCTAACCACACGTTTGTGGTGGGTTTTTTATACAGGGTAGGGACTTCATTTACTTCGCGTTTGAAAAACTTTAATGAATTGGTGTTGCAGTATAAGCAATACCGTTTTCGCGTGTGTCGAGATTGCCGAGCGCCCTTGATTAAGGGCAAGGTTGGACAAGATGAAATTGAAAAATTAGCCAATGCCGCGAATGGCAATTATTATGTGATGGAGGCTGCGGATAGAATCAATTATGAATTATTATACAAACTGGTGATTGATATTCAGAATCGAGACTTGGATCTAGAAATTACCCAAGCCCTCCAGTTGGTAGAAACCCAGTTCTTAAAAGATTTCTGGCTAATCGCCCTGTTTAGGGCTTGATTAACCATAAACCATTTGACAAGTGTGGGCATGGGCAACAGCGGGTTTGACGGGGGCTGGCGGCGCAGTCACCAGCTCTGTCACCACACGCGGCAGCGATACGGTGAAAGTGCTGCCTTTCCCCGGTTGACTGGTTACGCCAACTTGTCCGCCCTGCATTTCACAAAACTGTTTAGTAATCGCCAAGCCCAAACCGGTACCACCGTAGACCCGGGTAGATGAATTATCCGCCTGCACAAAGGGTTGAAATAGTTTGCTGATTTGTTCTTGATTCATACCGATACCCTGATCTTTTACACTAAAGATCACCCAGTGACCACTCCCATCACTGTGGCTGGTCATAGCAAACACCACGTCAGCTTGCTCGGAAAACTTGGCAGCATTGCTGAGTATATTCAGTAAGGCTTGCCGTACTTTGTTTTTATCCGCGTGCATCGTACCCAACACCGAGGGTATTGCCAGCACCAGACGATTGGCACTTTTTTCCATGAGGGGTCTAATCAGACTGATAATTTCATCAATAAAATCGGATAATTCAAAACTTTCTAATTTCAATTGCATTTTACCAGCTTCAATTTTGGATAAATCCAATACATCACTGATAATGCCCAGCAAATGGGTGCCAGCCTTTTTAATCTGTTCCAGGTCGTTTAACGAATCAGTTTGATCTGCATCTAATAAATCTTCAGCAATAATTTCACTGTAGCCAATAATTGCATTTAATGGCGTGCGTAATTCATGGCTCATATTGGCGAGAAAACGGCTTTTCGCTTGACTGGCAGCCCGTGCTTCTTGCATCGCATCCTGTAATTCCAGGCTGCGCTGTTCTAGTTGCACCACTTTTTGTGCCAATTCCCGATCATAGGCACGAAACTTCAAATCGGTAATGGCTCTTAATAAATCCATCACCATACCCACGCCGCAATAACGCGCCTCACGGGTAATAATGAAATCTTCAGTAATAGGAAATTGCATGTTATTAGTAATATATTGGCTGGCTAATTCCAGCGGCACATCTTGTTCTAATAACAAGGGATTCGGATTCATAAAATGCTGAATCGGTCTTCTTCCATATAATTCTCGCCCGTAAGCCATCAAAAAGATTTTCAACACATGATAACGGCTGATAATGCCGATGGGACGACCGTTATCAACCACGGGTAGAGAAAGCAAATGCCGACTCTCGTGCCTTAAAAAAAGTTCGGCGACAACTTCCAGAGGACAATCTGGCGTCATCGGCTCTACGCCAAGAATCAGGCTGGATACATGTTCTGTGGGATTCATGAGTACACCTTAACTGGTCGAAACCACGGTCATTCTTTACTGTACTGCCAAGCGATATACGCCTATTCTTTAGTGACTAGTGGCTTCCTAGGGTAAGCTGGGAGACACACTCTGGCGGCTTTTCGTGAGGGCTTAACGCCCGGGAGGGCTGGAAATCTTATAGGGGCAGGGCAGTCAATTTGCTGCAATGCAGCGCTAAGCATAACCAATCCCGATGACAAAATGATGACATTCGCCCATTTGAACCCGCATACCTTGCGCAGTTGCCACTGTTGCGGTTTGGTACAACAGCTTCCTACGCTGACCAGCGGCCAGCAAGCGGTGTGTTGCCGTTGTGGCACGCCGTTGACGCAGGGTAGCGACGCACAAAACCAGTGGACGGCGGCGCTGGCACTGGCGGCACTGGCGTTTTATCCGCCCGCTTTGCTGTTGCCGTTACTGGGCATCGAGCGGCTGGGCCACAGTCACACCGATAGCCTGCTGGCCGGTTTAGCCGTGCTGTTCGCGGAAGGCTATTGGCTGGTTGGCACCGTGGTGCTGCTCTTTTCGGTGGTGTTACCGCCGCTGAAACTGCTGGCGTTGTGGTTGCTGACGGGCAGCGCTTGGATCGTCAAGGCGCATCATCGTGCTTTGCTGTATCGTGCGGTGGAAGCGGTGGGGCGCTGGGGGATGTTGGATGTGATGCTGGTGGCGATTTTGGTCGCCTTTGTGAAACTCGGCGACTTGGTGCATATCAGCGCAGGCCCCGCATTACTGGCTTTTACTCTGATGGTGTTGTGCAGTTTATTCGCCAGTTTGTTATTTAACCCACATCAGCTTTGGCAGGCTGACGTGGGAAATGAAAATGAAGTGGATTAAAAAGGGGTTTATTTTTTTAAGCCAGGACAGATTTCTGGATCTTTCACTTGTCGGCCTGCATCAAAACACACTTCATAGCTGCTGCCATTAGCCCAAATCAGCCAACCAGGGCCGTGACGTTTATCCGCTTTGAAACCGCCTTTATATTTGTCGCTGTAGGCTGACACCATTTCTCCCTGACCATCGCGTTGATCGTCCTTGAAATGACCGAGATAACGTTCTCCGCTGGCCCATTCATAAACACCTTCGCCATTGCGTTTATTGTCCAACCAGTCACCGCTGTATTTATTGCCACTGGCCCAGGTATAAGTACCTTTACCTTGGCGTTTGCCCTCTACATAATCACCGTTGTAATGATCGCCATTTTTCCAGCGATAAATGCCTTTGCCAGTGCGTTCATCATTGACAAAATCCCCGTTGTAACTGTCGCCATTTTGCCAGCTTAAAACACCTTTACCGGTGCGATTATCGGCTTTGAAATCGCCTTCGTAACGATTGCCATTTTGCCAGGTAAACACCCCTTTGCCAGTACGTTCGCCGTTTTTCCAATCGCCCTCATAGCGATTGCCATTGCGCCAAGTGTAAACGCCCTGGCCGGTGCGCTCACCCGCCAGATAAGTACCTGCATAGCTGTCGCCGCTGGCGGCCCAAGTATAAGTGCCCTGACCGTGGCGTTTGCCCTCTTTGAACTCGCCGATGTAGCGGTCGCCATTTTCCCAAATGGCCGTTCCCTGACCGCTGTGATTGGGTTTAAGCAACTGCCCTTTATCCAAGACCACCGTGTCAGCCGCCGCCCAAGCAGGCAATGGTGCGCCCAGGCATAGCGCCAACGCCAAACCCCAACTGTGAAAAA
>JFJP01041297.1_pt1 | contig 15353 bp, 8 predicted proteins | sample 431651 | NCBI WGS metagenome assembly JFJP01 (sample SAMN02602958, study PRJNA72255) | Microbial mat metagenome, whole genome shotgun sequencing project. | biome: fresh water; feature: sink hole; material: water; isolation source: purple microbial (photo- and chemosynthetic) mats found in... | reverse complement strand
GTGTAATTGAATATGTATTAACACCTGCAGTTGAAACTGCTCCTGTACTGGTCAGAGTAACTCCGGTAATTTCTGCAGAAGCCGGAGATACAGTAAATTGTGTTGGATCCGAAACAAGGCTTTCACCATAGACTTTTGATTGGTCATTTGCAGTTATGATTACCGCTTTCCTGACAATAATATCGGCCTGATAGCCGTATTTTGCAGGTTCATCGAGATCCATAGCAGTTAACCACCAGTTACCTTTATTACTGAATTGCAATTCATCGGTAAACGTATGAATACCCTGCTCCGAAAGAAGGAACTGATAATCGGCAGGGTTTGTTGCATCAATATCAGTATTGGAGAATGTTACAGTCCCAACATAGTCTGTTTTGGGGTTGTTGTAAATATCTCTTGCTTCTACAGTTACAGTAGCCAATGTTCCCAGGTCATGTGGATTCGCAACACCATAAACAAGGAAGTCTTTCAGAAGAGCGGGTATAACTGTAATCTGATCTGTACCATCAATAACTCCGGTTGAACCATTTTCCGGATTTGTTTCTGAAGCAGTTATTGTATGATCTCCGGTTTTTTCATCATAATACCAGAAGCTGGCTGAAGAAGTGCCGTTTGCTATACTTAATTGTGATATAACACTTCCTGCCGTTGCGGCATTATAGAATTTCTTATTTATACCGGTAGAACTGCTGAACATATAAACTGTTTGCAAGCCTGTTGTGACAAGATTATTGAACTCATCATAACGTGATACATTGTAAGCGGCTCTTGATCCTCCGGCGGTAATATTTGCAGGAGCATTTAGAACCAGGTAACTAATCGGGGCATGACCAACCAGAACAGAGGTTGACGTTGCCGGGGTTAATACCGGTGATGAGCTGTATCCCATCGTAATATCTTCAGCTTTTGTATAAAGAAGATCTGTGAAAGTTGCCAGTCCACCGATAGCTGTTATCGTTAATGTTCCTTTCAATACATCGGTTCCAGTTGCTGTCGCTGCTGTAACTGTTGTACTATTGTCGGAGGTAATTAGATTTCCAACATGGTCCTCAATGCGAATAACAGGTTGCTGTGCAAATAGGACACCTGCAGTTGCAGTCGATGATGGCTGTGTTAATATTGTGAGTTTTGTAGCTACTCCATAAGTAACATCAATAGTTACATTGTCAGTAACTGCTCCGGTCACAGATGATGCATCGCCGGATCCAACAAAGTTTCCTGTAATTGTTGCCGTACCGGTACCTGCTGCCGTCAGAGAGAACGTTGCGGTATATGTACCGTTGGCATTATCAGTTACATTCGACAAATGACCAATAGGAGAGGTTGAAAGGGTAATTGTACCTCTGCTGTTTATAAGGTTATTGCCATGTTGATCCTTAAGCTGAATTGTAATTAAACTTGTCTCATCGGCAGTAACTGAAGTGTTACCGGCTGTTATTTCTATCTGGGATAACGCTGGCAAACCTTCAGTAATAGTAACCAGTTCATTATCGGTAAACGCACCGGTTATACTACCAGACATACTTCCAGTAATTGCAGCTGTCCCTGTTCCGGTTGTATTAGCCGATAAAGTTGCACTATAAGTACCGTTGGTGTTGTCAGTGACGTCTGTCAAAACGCCCATATCTGTTAATAAAATAACAGTACCTCTGGAGTTGACAATATTATTCCCGAACTGGTCTTTCAGTTGTACTGTTATGGCACTTGTCTGGTCCGTTGTTATTGTGGAAGGTGATGCTGAGACTGTAGTAAGTGCCAGATTTGGTAATCCTTCAGTTATCATAACAGAAGTGCTCTGTGTCAGATCGATACTGTTAAGTTTTGCTGTTATGGCAGATGTTCCTGTACCATTCGTACCTCTTGTATCACCGCTTAGTGCGGCTGTGTATTTACCGTCGCCGGCATAAGTTACAGCCGACAATAACCCAATAGTTGATGTCAGGCTTAATGTTCCTCTGTTGTTAATAATTAAGTTACCAAACTGATCTTTTAACTGAACAGTAATAGTACTTAATCCATCGGTTGTTATGGAAGGAAGATCTGGTGTTAATGTTGAAGTGATCATTGATGGCAAACCTTCAGTGATTTCCACTGTTGCATCATCAATAATCAATGAACCGTCTAAGGTTCCGGTAATAGTTGCTGTACCCGTACCTGAATTATTGCCTGACAATATTGCTGTATAAATTCCTGCTCCCGTGTATGTTACGGTCGAAAGAACAGCTTTGGTTGTTGAAACAGCAACAGTAGATCTGTCATTAATAATCAGATTACCAAACTGATCTTTCAATTGAACATTTATAGTACTTGTTTCGTCTGTGCTCATAGTTTCGGGAGTGGCTTCTATAGTTGTTGTAGCCAGTGCCGGAAGCCCCTCAGTAATATCAACTGAAGTAGTACTTATGAAAGTTCCGGTAACTGATGATGAAGCACCCGTTCCTGCAAAACTTCCTGTTATGGATGCTATCCCCACTGCACCCAAATTTCCGTACAAGGTTGCTGAGTATGTTCCGTTTGAATTATCGGTTACTCCTCCGCTTAGAACTCCTCTTGATGTTAAAAGAGTAACAGTTCCGTCGCTTGTAGTGCGGTTATTATTAAAAAAATCTTTTAACTGAACCGAAATCAGACTGGACTGATCAGATGTCATTGTGCCCGGACTGGAAGTAATTACCGAGTGTGCAAGATCAACGATTGCAGGGGAAACTGTTATTGTCCTTGTCTGGTCAAATGCTGTAGCATCAAGTTTAGCGCTGATAACATTGGGTGCGCTAGTGTTAGTGACTCTTACCTGTGCAGTATAGGATCCGTCTCCGACATTGTTTACCAGAATCGGACCATCAAAATCGGAAGATGAGCCATCAAGATAAACTGAAATATTACGGCAGGAATAAAGCAGGTTCCCTATTGCATCGCGGGGAACAATAGTAACGAAAACATATTCGCCGGCAATTTTACTTGTATTATCAACGATAAGAGTAGAATTTGTTACAAGAGGAGAAAATGCTCCGGGGCCAACGAGAATATTTTGCTGGTCACCGCTCTTGAAAGCAAATACTGCATCGGCAGCTCTAAGCCAGTAAGCGCCAATCATATTTATTTTTATTGTGTTAAACGTTCTTACGCCCTCGTTTGCTAATGTAAATGGCTGAAGACCGGCTGGAAAAGTCACCAATGCATCGTTAGAAGATTTAAATCTTATATTTCCCACATAATCTTTAGCTGTGTTCCAGTAAACGTCTCTTGCAGTAACTGTTACAGAAAAGGGCACACCTCCGGCCTGAGAAGTTCCTGCTACAACCCTGAAATTGTCGAGTATATTATTTTTTACTGTAATTGGATCTGTAGTTCCCGGACTGGCCGTTGGTCCGTCGGTAATGCTTATAGTTGGCAGAGGAAGCTGATCTGAATTAAAAAAGGTGAATCCGCTTATTGTAGCAACACCTGCATTAAATGTCTGATTGCCGTTAACCGGCATAATTCGGGCTGTTCCATTAGCTGATATTGCTGCTGTAGTTGTCCAGGCAACGTTATTTGAACCTGTGTAATTGGTTTTCACATTGCCATAGTCATCATAAACCGTAGCTGTAACTGTAAATGGGACACCAGCTGTTATGGTACCATTTGCTACAAGCGCAAAGTGATTAATTGCTGCCGGGGTCACAGTAATTGCTGACTGGTTTCCGGTTTTGCTGTTACCTGTAACTGTTACGGTTTGTTCTCCTGTTGTTTTAAGAGTAACACCATTTGAAAAAGTATTTACTCCATTATTCCCGGCTGCGTAGGTAAAACTTGCCGGCAGAACAGCCTGCGGGTCGGTTGATGTGAAAATAATTGTTCCTGTGTAATCTGTTTTAATATTAAGGTACTGGTCGTAAGCTGTAACTAAAGGTGATGTTGTTGTACCTGCCACAACAGGGTCAGTTATACCTGCAACAGAAAAATGATCAATAGCTGCTGGTGTTATATTGAATGTATTTGAAACAGGTTCGGTTATTATAGGCGATGCGGCACTGGCTTTAAGTGTATAGCCTATACCGGTTTTATTGATCCAGAGATCGCTGAAAACTGCAACTCCGTTGGCTGCATTTACAGTGAGAGTTCCTGTAAGAACGCCTGCTGCTCCAATTGAAGGATTATCATTAATTGATATTGTAACGGCAGCTGATGAAGATGCCATGGTATTTCCATAAGTGTCAGTAACTTTTACCGTGACAGGAATGGCAGCGCCAGCGATACTGTTATCAGGCTGAGTGCCAAAAACAAGACGGTTAGGTGCAAAATTGGCAGTAACCGTAATACTGTTAGTTACGTTTGCATCGGTACGAGGATTGACTACTGAACCATCGCTCCAGCTGACAAAATTATAGCCTGCATTTGGAACGGCAGTAACTGATGTTCCGTTTTCGGTATTCGCTACTGTTTGAGAAAGAGTTCCCGTAATTGTGCCATTCGTTCCGGCAATGTATGTGAGAACTGAATGTGTCCTGAACGATGATGAAATATTGTATGTTGATGTTGCGCAACTGTTGGATGCTTTTACAGCCATATAATAGGTAGTACTCTGCGATAGCCCAGTAGCAGTTGCTGTAACTGCAGGGTCGGTGGTTGTTCCGCGTGAAGTATACGAGCTTTCATAAGTAACACCCGAAGTTGTTCCCACAGCCCATGAATATGTAATTGGTGCCAGGCCTGTTGAGCCTGTCCATGAAAGGTTTGCCGAAGCTGTACCTGCCGCCGATGCCGTTGCACCCGTAGGAGCAGAAGCAGGCTGGTTGACAGTAACACCTATTGAAACACAACCCGCGCTTGATCCTGTTGTGTTAATATTTTTGGCGTAGTATGTTGTATTAGCTGTTGGGTAGACCGTTAATGGATTTCCGACACCTGCATAAGTTCCCCCGCAACTACCGGTGTACCATGTAACTGTTCCCTGTCCGTTTGATACAGAAAGCTGACTTCCAGTACCATTACATACTGTTGAAGGAGATGCCAACGGGCTTGCAGGATCTGTAGGCAGAGTTAAGAATGAGAGCTGGGAGCCATAACTTGTTCCTGAAGAATTGGTTGCAAAAGCTCTGACATAGTATGTTGTGTTGTTTGACAGGCCTGTGAGAGATCCGGAGCTTGTTCCTGTATTACTGCCTGTTGTAGGAGTGCCGCTTGTATTCCATACTATTCCCTGAGCAGTTACTGTTGCTCCTCCTGTGCTTGTAACAGTATATCCTGATGTGGCTGAATTTATTGTGATTGATGAAATTGCCGTGGTTGTTACCGTAGGAGGAGAAACACTTGAAGTAGTAAAACTAACCTGAGGTCCATAACCTGTCCCCAGTGAGTTTGTAGCATAAGATCTTACATAATAGGTAGTTCCGGGATTCAGTCCGGTCATTGTTGCTGTAAATGTGCCTGTACCGGAACCACTGGTAACAGTTGAGTTACTGATAGTTGGGATCTGTGATGTAGCATAGGCTAATCCACGGGCAGTAACTGTTTGCCCTCCATCAGCGCTAACATTGCCTCCGGAAGTACCACTGCTTCCTGTAATAGAAGATACAGTGCTCGTAGATATTACTGTAGGTGGTGACTGAACAACGCCTCCCTCAACACCAAAGTTGTATAATCCATTAGAACCAACGTTTGATGAAGAAGCATTTAGAAGGAAACTTGATGTACCGGAATATGGAAGAACAGAATAGACCAAACCCGTACCTGTTGACCAACCTGCAGTTGGCCAGGCGCTGTTATTTCCCGACTTAGCCCAGTTCATTGAAATGTACCTGATTTCAATTGTAAAATTGAGGTTAGTAGAGCCATTATATCCGGCTGCTTTCCGAAGAACAATCTGGAATGTGTTATAGCCACTTCCTACTCCTGTTGGTGACATGTATGGTGCAACACCTGAATAGGTTACTACAACATAATCTGTATTTTGACTATAATAGATATCACCGGCAACACCCGGATGTAAATCATCGTACTGGGCAGCTATTATCGGACCAAGTGTATATCCGGCTATTCCCAAAGGACTGTACCCGCTGTTACCATGTCCGAATGTAACATAACCATTTGAACTCACATACATTGAGGTATATGTAGTAGCCCCGAATTGTATCCCTCCGCTGAACACACCGGTAATGCTTACATTCTGATTGGCATCATCGGTGTTGGTAATACTTGCTAAGGTTGACCCGATAGGAGTTAGCTGACTCTGTTGTCCGAAAACTGATTGACTGAGAAGCAGTAGTAACAGAATCCGGAATGCCTTTTTACCAATATCACCAATATTTCTGATATTCTGGTGGCTGTATTTAATATTCATGTTCTTCATGATTCCTTGTATTTGATAGTTTATAGCCTTCTAGGACAGTTTTACTGCATTATAAAAGTTAATCCGGTTAATTGTTCAAGTTTTGTCTTAAAGTCTAAACCTCTTTCAGAAGTAAAAACCTCGGAACTGTGTACTATAACTTTTCCTGTTACATGCGATTTCCAGGTTGCCAGTAATGATGCATATTCCTGAATGTTTTCAGGGGTAAGTGCAATGCTGGTAAAGATCATTGATCCGGGTTTTGACCACACAAAAATATGAAGATCAGTAACTTTCTTTCCAGTTAAAGCTATTGTTATCTGGTTGGGAGCCAGTATCTGGGAGGCCGTTACAATCAAAGCATTAGCCTCTCCTTTATACTGATTTTTAAGCACATCACTATTTGGGCATGAATAATCAAGAACTACAAAGTCGGTATTGATATTTTGTGCCATGGCATTTAACCCTAGAGTCAGAACCACACTGATTATGAATATTAGCTTTTTCATATTGAGAGTTTTTTGAGTTATCCAGTATTAATATGTAATTTTTATCTGCCCGTTTCCAGATCTCAAGCCAGAAGTTGTTGAGCCTGATGTGACACCACCTATGTATGAGGAGCCACCACCACCACCACCTGAATAACCTGAACCATGATCTACAGTAGATGTACCACCACCTCCTCCATAAAATCCGCCGCCGCCACCGCCGCCGCCCCATGCATTATAATTGGTTGAGCCATTCCCCCCGTAACCATAGCCGCCTGAAGTAGCATTTCTATCTGTATGTACACCGCCCCCTGCACTTTGAGTACCTCCATGTCCTCCAAACCCGGTAATGTAATCTACTGCATCCAATCCACTCGCGCCCCCGCCATTAGCACCTGCCCCAGTTGGAGCTCGTCCACCACCACCACCGGCAATAATTACCCGGTTTCCCAAACCGTTACCCCCGGCCCGAACATCAGATGCACCACCACCACCACTTCCATTAGTGCCCGATGGGTTGGTATCAACTCCTCCAGTCCCTCCTCCGTTAAATCCTCCGGTTTGGTTCGTAGCACCCTGTCCTCCAACATATAGGTATAAAGTTTGCCCCGGGCTAACCGACAAGGTTCCTGTTGAATAACCTCCTAGTCCGCCAGTACCATCTCCACCCTGAGCACCCCACGCTTCAATAGTAACACTGGTAACACCAGCCGGAACAACAAATGTTTGCTGCCCTCCGGTATAGCCGAAATCAGTTTGAATAAGTGAGATAAAGCTTACCTCAGTACCATAGCTGGTGCCGGCACTATTGGTTGCATAGGCGACCACATAATATGTTGTTATGGTTAAAAGACCTGAAGGGCTTAAACTGAAGGCACCTGCTCCAAAAGTTCCTGATTCAGTTATATTTGTACCTGAGATAGCCGGATTAAAACCAGAGGTTGTGCTGTATTTAAAACCACGAGTGGTTACATTGGCTCCATTGATAGCTGTAATGTTTCCATTAAGAGTCGCTGAAGTGCTGCCAATATTTGAAACTGCACTGGTTACCAGAGTGGGTGCACTTATGCAGGACGAAGTTGTCTGATTAAGTGCTATTGCCGACGAAACACATCCTGAAGCATTATAAGCCCAAACATATCTGGTATATGAAGTATTACAAGTCAGCCCCGTTTCTGTATTGGATAATAAAGTACCCCGGTCTGCAGCAGAACCATAATCATTAGTTGTGTTCCACTTATATCCGGTTGCACCACTTACACTATTCCAGTTCCATATAATCTGTGTTTGTGAAGGTGTGTGAGTTGCTGATGCCGGGGCAGCCGGAACAGGATTATTTGTAAGTGAAACATCATCCTGTGTGCTGCATGTACTGTTTAATATTGTCCATCGCAAAACAGCAGTACTACCCGCAGGGACACCTGTTATTCCTGAAGTTTCAGAGTTCAGACTGGTTATTGTGGCTGTTCCGCTGATCAGAGTCCAGGTACCTGTACCAACTGATGCGGCGTTACCTGTAAGTGTAAAATTTCCGTTCCCGCATTGTACCTGATCTGCACCTGCATTAGCAGAAGTTGGTTCTGCATCATTTCTAACCGATACATTATCAGTGGAGTTGCAGGATCCGTTTACAATTGTCCAGCTCAGAACAGCAGTACTGTTTGCAGGTACCCCTGTAATTGTGGTATTGTAAAGTGAAGCATCAGTGATTATTGCTGTTCCGCTAACGATAGCCCATGTTCCTGAACCAACAGATGCAGAGTTTCCTGCCAGTGTAAAGTTTCCGCTGTTGCACTGTGACTGATCAGTACCTGCGTTGGCAGTTGTTACAGCAGCATCAACTGTAACTGTGACTTCGGAAGTTGAGTAACAACCGGAAGTCGTTGTACCTTTAATATAATAGGTGCCTGAAGTGGCTATAGTACCCGGATTGGACAGAGTTGATGTATAAGCATTATCGGTAAAGTAAGTAAAAGTAAGACTGGGGGTACTACCTGTGGTAACTGAACCCGAAGTAATATCTACAGTTGCAGGAGAACAAACGGCAGTTGGGTTATTGATAGTTATCTGAGGATTTGGATTTACAGTTACAGTAATTGTAAATGGAGCACCAGTGCATGAATTCGCGGTTGAGACCGGTGTAACAAGATATTGAACTGATCCTGCTTCGGAATAACTTATATTACTTAATACCTGGTTAATATGAGTTGGAGATCCTGTACTTACACTGGCATCGAGTATAATATCAGATACTATTCCCAGTGTCCAGCTGAATGTGCCTGGCATACTTGCGGTAAGCTCGATATTCGGACTTGTACCGCTGCATGTTGAGTATGCATTCAAATTCGAAACAGCAGGTGTCTCATTTATAACCACAGTTGCTGAAGCTGTTACGGCACTGCAACCACCGCCTCCACCAACTGAATATGTAACAGTATATGTGCCTGGTGTGCTTGAACTAGGTATAACAGACCCTGTTGATGGATCTATTGTTAATCCTGCTGGGAGTGCAGAATATGTTCCACCGCTTGTTCCGGTTAATTCAACAGGCTGATCTGAAACAATTGAGTTACAATATGGAGAACCAGAGTATGAAATAGCCGGAGTTGATGGAGCATCGGTTATTACAAGATTATTGAAAGTAGCTGATACCACACCGCATCCATTGGTTGCTGCAATTGTATTAACAATCTGATATGTTCCTGCAGTTGTAGATGTAAGGTCTATTCTGCCGGGGTGTCCTGAAACAAACTGCACTCCGGCTGGTACTGAGGTAAATGTACCTGCAATACCGGCGCCATCAAAAATCACATCCGGATTTGTGCCTGACTTGCAATATTCGTTGCTGGCATAATGGAAGGAAGCAACTGGTAAATTTGTTATTGTAACTGAGGTAGTTGGTTCAACTATAGGGCATCCTCCTGTTGCGGCTATACTGTTTGTGACTGTATAAGTACCTGCGGTACTAGTGGCAATGTCTATTTCACCTGTCGATGCTGAAACAAACTGAAGTCCGGAAGTTGAACTGAATTCCGGCATAATTAAATGTTGCGACAGGTAGTGATGTTACTGTAATAGTTGCATCTCCTGTCTGCAACTGCGAGGAACCGGTAGCATCAGATATTCTTACAAGTGTGTACATGTATGTTCCACTTACAGTTGTAGGTTGCGAAACCATGACCGAATTGCCCGATGTAGTTGTTATTGTCTGGGAGCCGTTGAATTCTGACAAACAGCCTGGTCACTGCCAATTGTTGCAGTTGGCATTGCTAAAATCTGCACACTTGCAGTGGCAGTCACCTGAGAGCATGGTGCTACGGCAGCAAGTGTGTAAGTTACTGTATATGTTCCCGCTGTGCTTGTTGAAGGATCCACAGCACCTGATGAAGAATTTAAAGTCAACGATCCTGCCCCTGTATATGTAAATGTACCGCCTGTATAAACACCGCTGCCGGTTAATACAACCGGCTGGTTTGTCTGATTTTTAGTAAAGGGAGAGTTATAACTTATCGAAGCTGAAGGAAGCTGAAGAACTGTTACCGTTGTTGTTGCTGTCTGGGGCGAGCATCCTCCTGCACCTGGTACAAAATATGTAACAGTATATGATCCTGATATACTTGACGCAGGAGTTATTGTACCGTTTGATGAATTAATATCGAGGCCTGAAGGAGTTGCAGAATAGTTCCCTCCCGTGGCTCCGGTTTGTACAACGCTTGCCATTGCCGCTGAAGTACAATATGGTGAACCTGAATATGAAATGAAAGGTGCTGCTGGAGCGTCTGTGATTGTAATAGTTGTCGAGGCCGGATTCTCGAGACAACCTTCCCCGGGAACAACTGTATATGTAATGGTATAATCTCCATTAGAACTTGACGATGGAGTAATTGCTCCTGTTGAAGCATTAAGAGTTAATCCGGCTGGACTTGATGTAAATGTTCCGCCGGATGTTCCGGTTCTTGTAACTTCTTGTTCACCTGTAACACTCTTACAAAAAGTATTGCTTGGATAAAAAATTATAGCCTGGGTTGAATTGGCGCTTATTGTTGCAATTACCTGAACACGGGCACTCCCGCTGTTTAACGAACAATTTGCCCCATCTAGCGCATCAACATAATAAGTTTTGGTAACTGCAAGTGAAGGAGTGGTAAAACTGATACCCTCGCCAATTGCTGTTCCATAAAACGGAACATCATACCATTTAATCGTGCCTGATGAAGCTGTTGCGCTTAACACCAAAGGACCTGCTCCACAGCGCGATGCTGGTGTAGTTGTTGTGATTTGCGCCTGAATAAGAGACATTGAAAACAACAAAAACAGAATAACTAATGCTGGCTTTGTCGAAGTCTTTAGCTGTTCATTGTAAAACTTTTTCATATGAGATTTTTTAAGATGCCTTTGAGTCGAATCAATATAACACAGCAAGTTTACGATGAATGCATCACCCGTGCATAATTTCCATCATTACATAACATTACACAATCCTTACAAAATCTTACATATTTAGTAATGTACTGAATGACAGTAAAATAAAAAATCCCGGTGTGGCCACCGGGATTGTCTTATAATGTATTTTAGTTGTCAGAGCGAGATCAGAAAGCTTGTGAAATCGTCATCGGAGTCTATGCCGATTTTTTTTCGCAGTCGGTGCTTGGCAACATCGATGGAATTTGGTGTCTGAAATGTGATTGCAGCAATTTCCTTTGTACTCATATTCATTTTCAGAAATGCGCAAAGCCTTTTCTCCCTGACAGAAATATCCGGAACTTTTTCGGTTAACTTATTATAAAAGTTACTATATACTTTTTCAAAGCAGATCTCAAACTCTTTCCAGATATGTTCATTACTGTTATCGTTTATCTTGTATTCGAGTGAACTGATAAGGGCCTTGCCTTCACTGTTTGTCATCGGAATCAATGTCCTGATATCAGTAAGAACTGACTGCAGCAACTCGCTGTTTTGCATCATATTAACAGTTTGCATAGTAAGCTGTTTTTGTTGCGATTCCAGTTCCAGGTGAAGAAGTTTTTTTTCATTTGAGATAATCTCTTTTTCCTGTTTGTTAATTATCTCCAGCTGGGCCATATACTTCCTGAAAACATTAATATGCCTTATCTGGGTTCTTATCCTTGCTACAAGTTCTACTGCATTATATGGTTTGTACACGAAGTCAATAGCTCCTGCATCAAGAGCTTCCCTGAGCTTCTCTGTCTCGCCATGTGTGCCTGTAACCATTATGATCGGAATTGCCCTGGTTGCTTCGTTTGCCTTCAATTGTTTAATTGCCTCAAGTCCATTCATTACAGGCATTTCCCAGTCCATCAGTATCAGATCAGGTACATTTTTAATTGCCACATCCATGCCGGCTTTTCCATTTGTTGCAATAAGTAGCTTATAATCAGGATTGTATTCAATAAGATGACCGGTTAGAATCTTTAATTGTTTAGGGTCATCATCAACAATTAGGATCTGATATTCTTCCATATTTTTCAATTACTAAAAATAATAATCTAAAAATAAGTAATTTTTTCCATAAAAGTCCTTATTAAGTAATACCTAATAGCAAATATTTATTTATCTTAGAGAATTGATATGTAGTCAATTCAGCTGGTTTTATGACAAGCAGTTTTTATATCCTCCTTATTTTAATTCTGATGATAATTATATCCGGAGCTTTCATCTGGTTTTATAAGTCTGTTTATTCAGGTGTTGTTGAGGAGAATGATAAACTTATTAAACAGATCGAAGAGGCAGAAAACAAAATTGAAATCAGGGTTAAGGAAAGAACAAAACATCTCGAGGAGATCCGAGATTCTGTTTCGGGATATGCAGTTCAGAAATTTGAGCTTGCACAGGAGCTTGAACACAAAAATCTTGAATTAACCGAGCAAAAGGATTATAATGCCAAGCAATCTGAAAAACTTCGTATAGCATATGATGAGATCAGGATGCTGGATAGTTTTCGTAAGCAGATGGTAAATATGATGATACATGACCTGAAAAACCCTCTGAACGTGATTCTTAATTTAACCGATTCAGGCGATATTCCCTCAAAGCCAAAAAACATTATCAGACAGATCTCTTTCGAGATGCTTGATCTAATCCTGAATATTCTCGATGTCAATAAGTTCGAAGAATTGAAAATGAAAATTGAACATGAGAATGTTAATATGTATTCTCTGATTAAGAGTTTGATAGACAAGCACTCATCTCTTTTTGTAAATGCTTCCATAAATCTTAAAACAAATGTGCCCCGGGATTTGTGGATTTACGCAGACAGACATATTGTTAACAGGATACTGGGTAATTTACTCAGTAATTCGTTAAAATATACTCCTTCAGGAGGGGAGATACAGATTTTTGCATCGGAGGAAGGTGAGTTTGTAAATATTGAAGTAAAAGATAATGGCTCAGGAATTCCCAAAGATAATGTCGTAAATCTATTTCAGATGTATAGTCAGGGAGAAAGGGCAAAAACCTTATACAATAATTCTACCGGAATAGGACTCGCATATTGTAAACTTGCAGTTGAAGCTTTGGGGGGGAATATTGGAATTGTAACAGATGCAGGTGAAGGAACCATGGTATGGTTTAAGCTAAATAAAGGTGTCGCTTCAGGAGAAGATACCCTGGACCATCAAAGTGCCGGCATAGGATATACATTGCCCGATATATCACTTACGAATAAGGATATTGAACTTATTAAGCCATATCTGGCCGAATTACAGAGTATTAGTATATGCGAGATTACTAAGATACTTGAACTAACCGGACAGATAGATAGCAGTAGTAGTGAACAGCTGTCAAATTGGAAAGAGATGGTTGAAGAAACACTTTTCTCGGCTAATGAAAAAAGGTTCAGAGAGTTGACCAGGATTTAGATCAGGTCATTCAATAGCTTTGCCCTCCGTAGATTTATCGAAGGAGGGTCATTCAATAGTCATTCAATAGTCATTCAATAGTCATTCAATAGTCATTCAATAGTCATTCAATAGTCATTCAATTGTTAAACAACTAATGACAATGAGTGACGGCCGCAGGCCAAATGACAGCGCAGCGAATGACGCTAAGCAAATGACAATAAATGACCGCGCAGCCAATGTAACCTTGTATAATTAAATGTAAATATGTATATTTGCCTTGTATATTTAAATATTGAATGAAAAGACTAGTTGAAAGTACATTATTGGATTGGAAAAACAGTTCAAGAAGAAAACCTTTGATAGTCCGTGGTGCCAGACAGGTTGGAAAGACTTATACTATTTCTGGTTTTGGAAAATCAGAGTTTAAGAATTTTGTGGTGGTTGATTTTGAGCGTAACCCTGATTTAAGGAAGATATTTGAAAGGGATTTACAGCCTTCAAGAATAATTAATGATTTAGAGCTGGCGACTGCTAATCGCATAATACCCGGTGAGTCGCTTATCTTCTTTGATGAAATTCAGGAGTGCCCAAAAGCCCTGGCTGCCTTGCGTTACTTTTTCGAGGAAATGCCCGGATTGCACATTATTGCTGCCGGTTCACTATTGGAATTTGCCCTCGGAGAGTATTCATTCCCTGTTGGAAGAGTGCAGTTTGAAGAAATATATCCTATGAACTTTTTAGAGTTTCAATTGGCTTTGGGGAATGAGAAGGCTGCAGAGTATTTATCAGGTTCTCCAAAAGAACTTTCTGAATCTTCACATCAGTTTCTGTTGAATCAGTTAAAAAATTACTTTTTTGTTGGTGGCATGCCCGAGGCTGTAAAAACTTTTTCAGATACCAGTTCAATTAACAGGGCCATTGAAGTTCAGGGTGAAATATGCAACTCGTTAAAGCAGGATTTTGCCAAGTATAATCCGCATGTTGATAAACAATGCCTGTCAGAGGTATTATCCTCCCTTGCCAGGAATGTTGGAAAACAAACAAAATATGCTTCTTTGAGTGAAGAATATTCGAATCCCACTATAAAAAAGGCTTATCAGACATTAGTTCAGGCAAAGCTGGTTCATAAAATTAATTCGGTTAATCCACAGGGATTTCCATTAAGCATTATGGCTTCAAAAGTTTTCAAATCCGCGATGCTCGATATCGGAATAATGAATTATTTATGCGGAATCTATAAAACTGATGAATATTTCAAAAATGATTTGCTTGGAATTTACAGAGGAGCTATGGCTGAACAGTTTGTAGGACAGGAAATTGCATCTAATCAAGATAATGAATTGTTTTACTGGAGCAGACAGGCTAAAAGCAGTACAGCTGAAATTGACTATGTAATTTCGGTGAATGACAGGATTATACCTGTTGAGGTTAAAAGTGCCAGCTCCGGCAGATTAAGAAGCATGCATCAATATCTGAAAGATTATCCCGACTGTAGAGGGGGGTATGTCTTCTCTGCAAACAGATACTCTGAACTCCCCGATCAGAGGTTAACCTTTTTACCACTCTATTTTGCATTCTCGGCTAGTAAAAGATAATTCGATGGTATATAACCCCCTTCCCAGCCTTCCCCCAGGGGGGAAGGAGCGCCGGCAAATCTTTTCCCCCTTGGGGGAAATAAGAAAGGGGGTAACAAGC
>JFJP01038868.1_pt1 | contig 15353 bp, 13 predicted proteins | sample 431651 | NCBI WGS metagenome assembly JFJP01 (sample SAMN02602958, study PRJNA72255) | Microbial mat metagenome, whole genome shotgun sequencing project. | biome: fresh water; feature: sink hole; material: water; isolation source: purple microbial (photo- and chemosynthetic) mats found in... | reverse complement strand
TTCGGCACGGTGCGCACTTACTTCCTGGCGCCCACCAGTTTCGAGGTCGACCAGGCCACCGTCTTCACGGCGGTGAACGAGGACGGGCTGCAGCTCGACTTCAAGCCAGACCCTATGCTCGGGTTCCAGATGATTCCGCCTCTTCCTTCCGGCATCCAGCCCGAAGACGGTGAGGTGACCTTCGCCGCTACCTTTACCAGCACCAGTCAGGATCTCATCAAAGCTGGTGTTCGTGGCGGGGACCAGCTGGTCATCACCTTCAAGCAACTGGTCGGGTCGGTAGCGATCACCGACCCGGTAGCTTTGTTGGCAGGTACTTCACTGGCGTTATCCATCGACGACAACCCAGACAAGGTGGTCACGTTCCTGGGTGACACGGGCACGCCGGGCGAGGTTACCAGGGCGGGTGTGTCCAATCAGATCAACGCTTGGGTCGGTCTACAGATCTGCGCCGTGAAGGAGCTGCCGTCTGGGTCCGGTAACTACTACTTGGTGTTCAGCTATACCAAGAGGGTCGTCGTGCGCAGCGGATCTTCAGCGAACACGCTACTTGGATTCAGCATAGTGACCGACTCCGACAACGACGCCGACAACAAGGGCACGTACCTCATCTTCGCGTTGACCAGTACCGACACGATAGTGATCGACACGACCACGCCGCCTTTCCCCGCCTTCTTCCCTGCGGGTGCTGAGGCGGGAGTGCAGTTCCAGATCATGCGCCCGCAGTCACAGCGGGTGAGCACGTCGATGATGAGCGACAACACGACGTTCGCGGGTCTGTACTACTTCGACGTCGAGCTCGTGTCTGTGGGGATGGGTGACCTGTTCAACCTAGCGAAGGGGCAAGGTCTTGTGGCGCGAGACTACAGGTCGGATGGCTACTACTTGTCTACTGATAACCCAACGACATCATTCTCGCCGGTGGAGGATGTCGTGCTGCATGTCTCTCGCTCCATCATCGAGGTCGGCGCGGACGACAGTCCTGTGAACGCAACGCAGATCTCCGGGCAGCAGCTCAGCATCTCCTACGAGTACTCGGCGTCGGTGCAGTCGAACCAGAATTTGCAGACTGCCGAGTCTGAACGTGTCGTCTGCCAGAGTCCGCTGGCGCGCAACCTGGTACCTCACTTCATCCGGTTCGACATGACGTACCGTGGCGGCTCCAAGGAGACGGTGATCCAGCCGCTCATCGACAGCTACATCAACGGAGTGAGCCCTGGGGACTCCGTAGAATCCAGCGACCTGCAGCAGATCGTGCTCAACAAGGGCGCGAACTCCATCAGCAACCCCATCGATCTCGTCGCAGTAGTACACGACCTGGACAGGACCGTGTATCTTCACAGGTCGCAGGACAAGTTGACGACCGGCAGACTCGCCGCATTTGTGCCGGACGTCATCAAGCTGACCCGAGCCACTACTTGACCGTCGGGTCCAGGATCGGCACGAAGTCTCTGCCGATTTCCAGGGTGAGGCCAGAATGAGGATCGAACAAGAACCCGCACACAGCACAACGAAGAAGGCTCCTCGGCACGAGCGTGTCTTCGTCGGCGAAAGCGTGGCGGACGTCGACCTCTTTGTTCAGCGCGCTGCTGCCACATCTCTTGCAGTTGAACTGGCGGTAGAAAGCCTCGAGCTTCGCCGCTTCGGGCGCAAGTTCATTCTCGTACCCTTCGATTGCTTTCAGAGCGAGCTCCGGATCCATCTCGATGAACGGCATGCTCTGATGGTAGAACAGTAGAAGCCGAGGTCAACATGCCAGGTGCAATCATCGTCATCGACCAGCTCACGGGTGCAGGTCCTGGTACGCCGGGCATCTCCCGGAATGACTTGTGGAACGGGCAGCCAGTCACGCTACATGTGGGTACCACCGGGAATTCTTCCTATCAGTGGGACCTGCTCTGGGCGCCGGTGGGTAGCGCAGCTGAGATCGACAGCCCGCTCACCGAGACGTGTCACTTCACCCCGGACATGGTGGGAACCTATCGGTTCAGGCTCATCACGAACGGCGGCGGAGCGGACAACGTCTCCATCCTCATTGCTCGCGTGCGTTTCGATAGCACGGGCGTACTGGAGAACCGTGGTTGGGCGTACCCAGCCTTCGGTGAGAAGGACGGCGAGAACAACTACAGCAGCAGCGCCAATAGTTGGGCGGAGATTATCGAGTACATCTTCGAGGATGTGCGGTTGAATGGGTTCGGTGGCGGAGGGAATATCACGCTCGGCGGGGACCTGGCGGCGTGGGAACCAGCGGCAGCTGACCATCAGCGAGTGGCTGGGTTGAATACGGTAGCCCTTCCAGTGGCGATGCCAACTAACGCTGACCTGTTGCAGGCACGTAGCTCGGTTCTTCTGTCCGCTTTCCCGTTCGACAGTACAAGTGACGGCACCCAGCTGTGGGTAGGGGATACGGAGAGTCCGGCGGCGTCTACTTACGGCGGCTTGGTGAGTGTCCTATTCGCCGATGAGTTCATCTCGACTCGGTACGCGTACGACTCAGCCACTACCGGTGTTCCAGCTAACATTCGTATCTGGTCGGTGTGCTACTTGAACGGGTATGTCTACGCCACGGTCACCAGCGACTCATTGGTTCCAGGACCTACCGCTGTGATGTTACTTCGTATCAATCCAGCCACCGGTTGGTTGGATGGATCGACGGCAGCGGATATGAGTGGCATCCCCGGCATGGCCTACGTACGCACAGACGGTACATATCTGTACCTCTTGGTTCCTAACGCGGCGAAGGACGACCCGGCATTCTACTGGGTGAACCCTGTAGATCTGACTGTGCAGACTCCATTCGACCCAAACCCGAATGGTTATGGCGCCGGCCTCGTAGGGTTTGCGTATGACCCAGACACCGGAAACGGGAAGGTATGGCTTGGCGCCAATCTCGATTCATCCATTCTGCGGGTGGATGCGGTTACTCACGCCATCGATTTTGTGGTTGTGGCCGTAACCAACCCGTCTGCTATGGTCTACGTAGGGGCTCTTGCAGACGAGCATATTTGGGTACTGGATTACGAGGCAGTATACGGCCAGTACGCGCACGGGCATTACGCCCCCCCAGGCCCGACGACACTGAAGCTACTTGACCCTTCAGATGGGTCAGTGATTGCTACTGTTACCGACGTCGACAATCTCATCTCTGGTGCTCTGCGCATGGCGTACGACGCAACCAACGGTAAGGTCTGGGTGGTCTGCGACGACACCAAAATAGGAGAGCCATACAACGCAGGACCGCGCCTAGTGCGCGTCGATGTGGTTACCCGTACGGTCGATGGCTGGTGTTCTCTGGATAGTACTAACAACATGGCCATCACCGTGGCTGGTGGGTATGTATGGGTGGTGGATTCACCAGGCGGCGATCCGGCGGTCTCTGCTCCTATGACCATCCTGAAGATTGATCCTTTGGCGGTGGTCTATCCTGAGCCGTTCGCTACGGACCCGACTACGACTTTGGGTGTCATTGCTCGCATCACAAACGGACCTGTTAGCTACCAGTTCGTGAAGAAGAACGTAGCGTCTGTCTCGGTGGCCTCTGCTGACTACGCGGTCGGCGCCGACGAAGAAGTGGTTTTCATCACCCCAGGAAACACGGTCACCCTACCATTCAACCCCGTAGATGGTGAGAGGCATACTGTGGTGGACTACCAAGGTGGTGCAGCGTACGCCAACATAAACGTGAGCTACTGGAATGGCTACGGGTACAGCGTATTGGGTAGCATTACCACAGATAGTGGGAGCTTGACCGCTATCTACTCGGCGGTTGCTGGTGCGTGGGCAATGATCTGACGGAGGACGAGATGGGAAAAACAGTCATAGAGAATAGAGCTCGCCGTCAGAAGCTGTTGACCATCGAGCAGCATGACTCGAAGATGGCTACTCTGCTCACTGCCGGTAGTGCAGTCGTCGAACCAGAGCCGGCTCCTGGACATGTCATATTCAGTAGCATTGCTTGCCCGGCTTGCGGTTTCAAGTTGATGGACATCGCCGGCACCACTACAGCCGACCCAGACGGCGGCAAGTTTCGGGAGTGCGGGTGTATGCAGTGCGGCCGCCGGGTGTGGAGGAAGACGCCATGAGTCGCTTCGTCGTTACTGGTATTGGTAGAAGCGGGACCAAGTACTCCTCGAAGCTGTTCAGCGCAGCAGGTATCGGTACGACTTGGGAGGCGGCATTTACTGTCGACAGGCGACACATCAAGGATCTTGACTACCAAGGTGACTCATCGTGGCTGTCAGCGCCGTTCTTGTCCGAGCTACCCGCTGGAACAGTCGTGCTGCACCAGACGCGCAACCCGCTCAAGTGGCTGCAGTCCTGGCTCAAGGTCACCCCGCGTTGGCCCGTCAAGCATATCCAGTTCGTCAATTTGCATAGCAAGTTGTTCCGGTGGAACCGTGGCGAGCATCCGCAGTTGGATATGATGGTATGGGTACGCTGGAACAGGATGATCGAAGAGCAGGTGAAGAAAGGTGGCTTCCCCTACCTTCGTTACGGTGTCGAGAGCTTGGATCAAGCCAAGATGTTGGAGATCGCAGCGCTGGTCGGCGCACAGGTCAACCAGGTGGTGGTGGCTGATGCTCTTCAGACAGTATCCAAGCAGACCAATACTTCTAGACGCGATCCGTCGACGGTGCAGAAGCATCCCCACAGAACAGCGCCACCGGAGATCGTCGTGCCGATGCCCACCTGGGCCGGACTTCCTGCCGGACCTGAGCTCGACGCGTTCAAGTCCTTGGCCGTCGAGTACGGGTACAGCGTGACCGATGTGTGACGTCTTTGGTGCTGTAGTTTTCGAGTAGGAGGATCGTATGCCCACGTGTCTTGCCGCAGGTTGGGGTACAGGGGTCTGGGGTTCCGACCCCTGGGCCGCACCGATAGGCGGTGGCCCGGGTGGACCGATCCCCAACTACCTGCCGAACTACGACATCTATTGTGTCGGTCCGTGCGGGCAGATGCTGTACTTCACCAGCTACGATGAGGTGCAGGAGTTTAGTGTGTCCGGTCAGTTCGTCGCGGACTTGGTGACCGAGGACCTGGTCATCAAGAGCGACAGCACGACGTTGGTGGGACCAGTTATCTCGACGGCGCTCATTTGGGTGGACGTAGGCGTGCCTGATGACTGGACGCTCGAGTACACCTTCCTCATCGAGTCCATGCCCGTGGGGTTCACGTCCATCGAGGACGAGCACATCTTCGTCGGGACTGCGGATGGAGCAGGCTCCTGCGCAGGACTGTTCTTCTCCGCTTCAGGCATCGCTTACACAGGGTCTGTTTGGTACGACCCCGCTGGTAAGGCGCACATCAACTCAGCTTTCCAGGTCATTCCCAGCAGTGCTGGACTGGTCAACCTGGGCGAGTACTACACCGTCCGTATGGCCGTGGATGACGGCAACGGCGTGACCTACATCTACATCACCAGGACAGCCGACCTGCCCGTCACCGGGCATGTCTTGCGCTTCGTGTTGCCCGCCATCAAGACGAGCTCGTCCATCAAGTTCGTCAACGACGGCACCTACATCAGCTGCTGCGGGTCGTGGGCTACTCCGGTACAGTTCCGGCTGGACAGCATCTGCTTGGGCACCGGCTTGGTCATTCCTAACTTGCCGCCGCAGGCTGACGCAGGCCGAGACCAGTCCGCAAGGATGTGCAACATCGTCCGGCTGGACGGGCGGGCTAGCTTCGACCCGGAGGGGGCGCCGTTGACGTACCGTTGGCGGTTGGTGGATGCACCTGTCGTCAGCTCGTTCATCCTCGAGAGCACCGATGGGTTCACCTTGCCCCCGCCCCCACTGGTCTACACCAACCGGCTCTACTCCGAAGAGCTCGGTGACTACGACAGCGGGACCGACACAGAAGTGGCCATCGGTGATGTCATTGTAGTGGACGGGGTGGCGTACAACATCACCAGCACGGGCACCGACGGCTTCGGCTTCTACGTGGTCATCGATTCGTACGCCCTCGACGTGGGCACGAGCTCCATCCCGTTCAAGATGCTGAAGCAGAACGGTATCTCCAACCCGACCGGAGCGCAGCCGTCCTTTTATCCTGACGTCACAGGCATCTTCAAGTTCGACCTCATCGTCTTCGATGGGTCGCTCTACTCCCTGCCGTCATTGACTGTTCTGAATGTGGTCGAGTCGGTGGTACCTCGGGGGTGCATCCCTGACCTCAGCTTCCTGTGGAACTACGTCAGCGATTTCTGGGGGCTGGTTGAGAACAAGGAGCACATCGCTACCTTCTGGGGAGCTCTCGCCCAAATCGCCGCCACCGAACTGCTTGGTCTGTGGCAGGTGGAGTATAACAAGAGCCTGCGTGACATCCAGCGTACGTTCCAGCGCCGATGGCTGCACTACGACCTGCGTATCATTGACCCGCGCAAGGAAGACTCGACTATCCGGTTCATCTACAGCGGTATCTACCTGCAGGAAGTACCGCTGGTAGGGTTAGACCTGGCCGGGAAGACCGTGGTGGTAGAGGCCGCTTCTCTGGGCGAACCGGTAGAGGTGATGTTCACTGGCGCCGGGCTGTTGCCTGAAGCAACCATCCTGTCCCAGCTCACGCTGAAGCTCGAGGTCTTCTCCAAAGACTTCTCGGTAACCAAACTCTACAACTCCGTGTCTGGCCGTTCGCAGATCAGGATGTCCGCGCCGTTCCCGTTCACTATCAGCGACACCAGTACTGCGGTAGACCTGCTTCCTGTACTGTTGCCGGCCAACAACGCCGAGCCTGAAGGTGCTGGGGGTACTGTCGCTGGCATCGACTCTTTCCTGGTGGACAGAGACCTGTCGGGTCTGGACATCAAAGAGAATGACCTGCTGGTTCTCGGTAGCGAGGCGTACCGAATCCTGCGAGTGGTGTCGAAAGGGTCGACTGATGACTGGGAATACCAGCGGTTGGTGGTGAAAGACCCGCTGCCGCTGTCGCCGTCGGCCACATGGCACATTGTCGGAGGTATCACGTCGGCCTTCCTGGATTTCTACCACGCACTGTTGGCAGAAGGGGACGTCGCGTACTTCGAGGTGACACACAATGAGAGCGGTAGTCATGTTGACCTGACCGCGAGTGTCTACGGTGCCGCTATCGGTGCGGTGGACAAGCTGGCAGTGAATCTGTGGTCGCTGGCCGACTACATCCATGACCCGAATACGTACACTGTGAATCTCACTGGAGTGCATAGACGCACATACATGCCAGTGAGTGCTTTGGTGACGTCGGTACCTATTCTGCAGGAGAGAATCAAGAACTCGCCCGACGAGGAGATACTGCGTGAGAACGTGGACTTCTTCTTGGGGACGTACCGAGACGCGACTTGCCTGCAGTTCATGACCGGTACGCCCGACGTATGGCAGGGGGACACTCCTCCTGACCGTATGTGGGCAGAGGTTTCGTACATCGACAATCGCCCGGTCATCGAGTCGAACTTCGGTATTCCAGCAGAGTTCACGCTCGACGATCTCGCGCAGCTTACTTCCAACGTGGACTACCTGTCCGCTGTGCGAGGTATCTGGTACTCCTACTTCTACGGGCCGACTCTGCGCAATCTTCGAGTAGGTACCCAGATTCTTCTCGGCCTGCCCTTTGCGGAAGAAGAAGGAGTCATCGAGGAGATCAGGTCGGATTTCTCTTCCAAGCAGGGACGTATCCTGGTGAGGGACACGAACGACCAGGAAGTAGTTCGGTTCTACACCTATCCGCGTATCCTCACTGTGGAAGTCAACCCGGCTACCGGTGAAGTGTACAAGGTCGGCGACACCGTCAGTCAGTTCGCCCCTCTCATCGAGGGCGTAGAAGTAGTCGACCATGTGAAGGACCCCGACTGGTTCGCTGGGTACCTGAGCCAGGGCAACTTCTACGAGGTAGAGAAGTTCCATCGTTTCTTGGTGCGTGTGAACAGCTCTGCCTTCAACCTGAGTGCGCTTCTATTCGTCAAGTCGTTCATCAACAAGATCAAGCCGACGTACACGTTCCCGAAGTTCGTTGTTCGCTACAACGTGAGCGAGGGCGGGGACGCGGTGGATGTGACCGACGTGGTGGAGATCGGCGGCACCCTGCGGCTGCACGACGACATCTCATACCGTGGTCTCGGCCACTGGATGCACGTCGACGATCCGCGCGCAGCTGGTGGTGGTTGGCGCGGGCGGCTTGATGACGGGTGGGCGTTCACGCCCCATACGGTCTACCCGACGCCTACCCAGCCGGTTGTATGGGCGGTCGACAAGAGCGAGCTGGTGCCGGAAGACAGCATCTTCTGTGTTTACTCCGTGGTCATGGATGGGTTCGTTTTGCCTGCTCTTGATACCGGGTGGCGTGTCGATGTGCCCGTGATCGTCAACTACCAGTTCACATGGGACAGCGCGAGCATCGATCACATACCGGCTGTTGGAGAGCCGGGTGAGCCCATCCAGATCGGCGAAGTCCAGACCGCGTCCGCGAACTACGCTGCGACCGGCTACCAGCTGGAGATCTTGGCCATGGGTCCAAACTCCGAGGCGGTGGATTTGGAGATCTACTGCGCAGTGAACGGTGTCGTAGACGCAAACTCGGTGACGCTGACGACCATGCCTGTGGGCGGGGTCAATTATCTGGTCAGCCTGGTACCCGCTGGTTGGTCCTGGTTGATGGGGGACACGCTCACGTTCTTCGTCCGGTCACCCAGTACTTCCTTCTCCTTGGCAGGCTGGTACAAGGTGATCATCACGGTGGGAGACGAGTACTTGTGGGCTTTGGATACAGCGCCGCCGGCAGGTACCTACACCGTTCCGAGGTTGATGTGAAGAACAACGTCGAGATCATCCTCCGTGAGCGCGGCAAGATCGTGGCTCGTCGGGAGAGCCACAACATCTGGACGCAGCCAGGCAAGACGTGGCTCGGACGGGTGATGTCGTACACCTACTGGAGCCCCGACACCTGGATGGAGAACCACCGGCTCAGGTACATGAGCTTCGGTATCGGTGGGGTGCTTCAGGGGGACGCGCAGGCATTCGTCCCCCCTCTGTCCGTGGACTATCCTGGAACCAACCAGCAAACCAACCGAGACGACCGGGTCACGTCTGTGGAGCGACAGATCCTGTTCAACGCCACCGACTACTACAAGCAGTTCGACACCGTTGACCTGGTGAGCCCCTACCACATTCGTTTTGGTGTCGAGATCCTGACCACCGACATCAATCTGACCGGCACCTACCTGACCGTGCCGCTGTCGGAAGTAGCTCTTCACAACAGTCTGCTCACGGTGACTACACCTGGTGCAGACGCGATGGGGTACGATGTGTTCGATGCCCTCCCGAAGAGCAGCCTGCAAGACATGACGGTCTTCTGGACCGTGAGGTTCTGAGATGACGAAGAAGACTCGACGCGTTGCGCTTCCGTTCGATGAGACCATTGAGGTGAGGTCGAACCTCATCCTCACCACACGAGAGCGCGGTAAGCTCGTGGCCCGGCGCAAGGGGCACAACATCTTCCTGAACCTCGGCAGGGAGTGGCTCACGCAGCTCATTGCCTACTCGAGCTTCGCCCCGCTCACCCCCTACACCGACGACCGCATTCGTTACATGGGCCTGGGGATCGGCGGCAATCGTCAGCTGGCGCCGAGTACAGCCAACAGCGCGCCGCTTCTCACGGCCTACCCAGGCACCAACGCCCAGGTGGACACGGACCCGACGGTCACCAGGCTCGAGCGTCCGGTGCGCACGTCCGGCGGGTCTACGGACTTCCCTGCGTACTTGGCCAGCGACGAGTGGCTTGGGCAAGTGCAGGCACCATCCACCTTTCCGTCGGCCAGAGAGGTGACCTTCGCGCGGCTCTTCACGCAGCTCGAGATCAGTTACCTGCCCTACCTCACCGTGCCCTTGTCCGAGGTCATGCTCTTCACCAACGCGGCCAGCCCCAACGTGTACAACAACACGGGCGTCGCCTATGATGTGTTCGATACCCTGTCCAAGACCGATGCCTTCGAGCTTGAGGTCGCCTGGACCCTTCAGTTCTAGGAGAAGATCATGGCGTTCCATCGCTTCGTCGACCCTTCCTACAATCTCGGTGGCGGTAGCTTCCCTGGCGTGCTCTACGGCGAGTCGTATGACCGGGCGAACGTGACCAGCGGCGGCGTAGGGGCTGGTGGTAGTGCGTTTGCCGACAACGCAAAGGTGGGCGGCCCGAACGTAGGTACCTACTGGCACGCGTTCGGGGAAGACGCGACGTCGAACTACTTCAACCGTGGCATGAAGGCGTTGTCGGAGAACACCGACCTGCTCGACGACATGTTGCATCGAGACATCGCTTGCCCCGCGCGCACGTCCACGGTGGCGTCCGCCGGGCAAGCAAGTGTCGCCATCGTTGGCGAGGTGTGGCTCGACACCAATCCCGCGACGCCGCTCGCCGACTTGTTCTCGGTGCTGGACCAGTACGACCGAGAGATCACCGACACCGCCACGGCCACCGAGGTGACCGTGGCGTCCATCTCGGCTGGCGGAGCGGTCGGCGACGGGTTCAGCAGCGTTGCCGGTGTGACGCTGCAGTTCAACATCCCCATCACTGCTGGCATGGCCACGCAATGGCGTGTCTACTACGGGGAGCGGTCAAACCTTGCTGTTCTTCCGCAGGATGCGTTGGTGAAGATCAAGGTTCGGTCAGCAGAAGAGGTGGACGCAGACGTCGAGACCACGATCAAGAACATCAAGTGGAACCCCACCAGCGCCAACGACTGGCTGGTCGACCCGCTGAAGAACCTGTACAACATCGCCTACAGCGGGCTTGACGACCTGTACCGGCTGAAGGATGTGGTGTCCTTCTCCCTTCCCGGCTGGTACCCGCAGGCAAAGATCCAGAATACCGCCGGCGCTGGCGGGTGGTTCACCAAGGATGGTTTCGGGTTCGCTGGGTTCGCCGCAGCCTCTGGCAGCAACATCACCACCAGCCTGGGCAAGGTTGAGTACGCCCTCGGCGCCGTGTGGCACGCGCTCTGCCAGGATAGCCTGGTGTCCGTGGCCGACAACGAGCGCACCAGCGTGTCGTCCGGCTTTGTGCACTACGGTCGCGCCGGCAAGTCTTGGACGGAGCAGGAATCAAGGCAGCCAGGTCTGTTCGGCTTGGCTAGTTTCAGTCGTCGATCTTCAAGTGGCGTGGGGGCAGCCACGAGAAGGACGCACCTCATCGAGGGCAGCGTCTTTACCGCCGGAGGCACCGACCCCGATTATCTGACGTGCCCGGCGGGCAGCTGGTTCTCTCACGGCACCTACGGTTCTGCCATCCAGCTCAGGTTGGATGTCTTGGTGTTCCGCGATGCATCCTACAACTACCACAACTTGGTGGTGGTGGACGTCGACGACGCCATGCATGTCTGGGTGCGCTACGCTGACGGCACCGTTCCAACCTTCAGTGGCGGTGGCGGAGACAGCCTGACTTTTGTGGCGTGGCTGGCGCCCATCCTGGCGGTGTCGGATAACGCGCCCGCAATCAACTTTCTTCGGTACTCCGACGTCTACACCGGAGAGATGAAGAACAACGGCGTGGTGATCTCGGCGTTGCCGCCCATTGAAGGGTTGGTCCCGCCCATCAACACCCCATGCCTGGCGCTGTACGGAGGGGACACAGCTGCCACGACGCCAGTTCTTGTGTGGGGAGGACACGACGCCGCACAGAACGGCGAACTGCTCACAATCGGTACGCTGTGGGCCGATGGCGGAGCTGACTTCGGTAGTTCTGTTGCCGACAACCGCATACGTATCAGCATGGCTGCTGGAAGCGCTCCCATCGTGGACATGCCTGGCGTGGACCCTATCTTGGCCGACCCATACAAGCTGCTGTGGCGTGTGGCGATAGGTGGCGGTCAGTACGCCCGGTTGTACGCTGCGTACTCGGCCGGCGGCTGCGAGCTGATCTACACCAAGAACGCCGTGTACAGTGTTGGCACAGCCTCATGGCTCCATGATGTCACCGGCGGAGGCGCATCGTTCGGTGCGTCGAGAACGAATCTGGGCGCGACTGGCAATCTGAACACGTACGACAACGCGGACAATGCCATCGACCCGATCACATGGTTGCCCACGAACCTACTGATGAACTCGGCCGCGTTTTTTGCGGCAGCTGACGCAGTGGATGCCATCATTGGCGACGCGGCGTGGTACGCAGTCCATGAGACGGCGGCTAGTGATTTGACTACTTCCGTCGCGGTGGCCCGAGCAGGCTATCTACTGGAGGCTACTTGTTCTGTTTCGCTGACGGGGATGCAGACAGCGGTGGATGCGGACGTAGCCATCAAACTGATGTACGAAGTCAACGGCGGTGGATTCTCTGACATGGATGGGTCCATACGTGCGGCGTCACTTCACACCACTGGCGACACTACTACCTTGAGTACGTCCGCGATGATCACTCTTCCGGGGGCGGGTCTGCTGACCAACATCATTGTGAAGCCTATGGTGAAAGGTCTCGGAGGGGCCGGGTACGATTACCTGGTCAAGCCCCCCGGCACCGAAGCGCTGGTAACAGCAAAGATTCTGAAGCAGTAAGGAGACGTCATGGAGTTCGACGACAGCTACAAGGCCTTGTTCTTCGGCATGGCCGTCTACGTGGTGTGTCTTATCGCCCGGCGGGGGCTCGAGCTCGCGCTGCCATCGTTGAAGACCGGCACGAAGTTGGGCGGCGTCTGGCAGCAGCTCGTCCTGCCCACGCTGCCTGTACTTCTCGGCGGCGTAGCGGGCTGGTTCATCTCTTCGTTCCCCTACCCAGATGGACTTGCCTCTCAGTCCACCCACGTCATGTATGGGCTGGTTTGTGGGTTCGCCGCCGGCTGGGCCTACCGCATCTTCAAGGCGGTGGCCGAGAAGAAATGGAACGTGAAGCTGCCGGGCGACCCGGACGACAAGATCGGTGCGCTGCTCATTCAGCTCCCGCCCGGAGAGCTGCTCGATGCTCAGCAGAAGATCAGCAACATGCTGTTGAAGGCCCCCTCACAGGACCCCCCGGTCGATGGATAAGTACACCGCCATATTTCTGGGTGTTGTGGCCCTGTTGGTGGCGGCGGTGTCATATACGTATGGCAAGTCTCGAGCTCCCATCAAGCCAGCGCCCACACCTCCTGGTCCCTCCCCGGTACAGACGAAGGAGGACCAGAAGGTCACGGAGGCGCTCGAGCGAGCGAAGACGCTCAAGGACGATGCCGAGAAGCTGGCCGGAGACGAGAAGCTGCAAGCTCTCGATAAGATGCATGCTGCCATCATCGAGGACTCCCGCAAACTGGCCGACGACCCCGACGCACTGAATGCCTACCTGCTGAAGGTGGGACAAGAACTTCGCGACGCGCCAGAACCTTCCTGATCCTGGGATAAGAACTTCAGCTACTCGGGTAGTAGCGAGGAGGTTCCATGGATCATCAGAAGGTTCGACATGCCAAGGCGTTCATTCGGGAGCTCGAGCACAGCCTCAAAGATATGAAGCAGGCGCTCAAGCACGGCGACTCGTTCGCTGTGTCCGCGAAGCTGCCCCCGACAGAGGACGAAGAGCGTGGCCGCCGTTTCGCTCAGTCCCGCCTGGCCAAGTGGCGCGACCAGCAGCGCTACATGCTCCTTGCCTATGCGTTCATGCGCGGCAAGAAGTACAAGATGGTGGAGAAGAAGTGTCACCAGGAACCCAGCTTCAAGAAGCTGCAGATCGCCTACGCCATTCTCACTCGGTCGTTGCTCCAGTCAGTGGGCGACGCCCAGTTCTTCACGTGGATCTACGACTCGAAGGTCCTTCGTTCTTTGGCCGTCAAGCACAACAAGCTGCCGCCTGAGAAGGTGATGACGCTTCTGGGCGCCACCCGTGCTGTGCGCATCGGATGACTTGGTACGTCTACGTCGTAGAGTGTGCCGACCACACGCTTTACACCGGCGTATCCACATGTCCTGATCGTCGGGTGGATGAGCACAACAACTCGAGTAAGGGTGCGAAGTACACGCGCACACGCCGCCCTGTGGAGCTGGTGTGGTTGGTGATTTGTGCTGACAGAAGTCGCGCCTTGGTCATAGAGGCGAAGATCAAGAAGATGCGACGCGCTCAGAAGCTCGCCATCATCAGCGGAAAGCTCTGATGTCTGCAACCGACCCAGGCTGGGCCATCTACAAGGGACGGGTTCGTTACCTCAGTGTCAGCTTTTCCACGCAGAGTGAGGCAGATGACGAGCTCGAAGATCTCCTGCGCCCGTACCCTCCCGGTCATGAGTGGAGGAAGAACCTGCGTGTGGACAGGTGGCCTCTTTCGCAGGCGGTGGCTCTCGGGTTCGACCCGCCGTACGGCTACCGACACGCAGAAAGCAGACACGGGAGGCACCTGCTTCCCCACCACTACGAGCAACGTGTCCTGGCCATCATTGATGCTTCTGAAGGCGTTCACCCGTCCGAGGTGGCGGCGAAGCTCAACAAGGAGAAGTACCACACCAGGGAACGGAAGAAGTTCACGCCGGCCTACGTGGCGCGGCTACGAAAGGAACGACCGACGCCATGAATATCCTGCTGGACTGCGACGGAATCCTGTCTGACTTCGTCGGAGGGATTCTCGATGAACTCAATAACAGACACGGGTGCGCCGCCACACCTCTCGACATCACAGAGTGGGACGTGGCCAAGTGCTCCAGCGTGTGTGCGGGTGGGACGAGCTCATTTGGGAACTTTCGAACAAGTGACGGAGTACGATCATGACAAGTAAAGAAGCGATGGTAGTGGCTGACGGGCTGACCAGGCCGACGACCGAGGCGCTCAAGTGGCTCGGCAAGGTGGACCACGCGAAGGAGGAGGCCTGCCGCAAGAAGTACAAGCGTTGGGGACACTTCCGCAACGCTCTCGAGCGTCGACATCTCTTGGCGTTCTCCAAGGGAGCGTACCGCTTGAACGCCAACGGCAAGAAGGTCCTGGGTGCGCTGTGAACACAACTAAGAGACTGACGGTAGAAGACGCAGAGCAGATCCTCGGCCGGTACTTCCCGGTGCACGACCACGGCTTCGTCGCCCTCAAGGACTACATGGGCGGCGACGACGCCATCGAAGAGGCAGCCCGCACGAGCTACGCCTACGGCACCCGGCAGAGGGGTGACACCCGTTCGCTCATCCGCAGCTTGATGCGCCGACGTCACACCAGCCCGTTCGAGCAGGTGGAGATCAAGCTCCACTGCGCCATGCCCATCTTCGTGGCACGCCAGTGGATCCGCCATCGGACCGCTTGTCTTTCCGCCAACACTGAGCTGCACTTCGATCTTTCTGGAGGACTTGTGCGCGCGGGGAGACACAGCCAGCTGGTCAAGAAAACGATTGGAGAAGTCTACCGATTGTTCCAGCCGACCCAGAACATGCAGCGCCCCGATAAACAACGCAACCCGCT
>JFJP01018884.1_pt1 | contig 15354 bp, 9 predicted proteins | sample 431651 | NCBI WGS metagenome assembly JFJP01 (sample SAMN02602958, study PRJNA72255) | Microbial mat metagenome, whole genome shotgun sequencing project. | biome: fresh water; feature: sink hole; material: water; isolation source: purple microbial (photo- and chemosynthetic) mats found in... | reverse complement strand
CCGCCCATCGCATAGATACTTCCGTCCGCCACCGTCGCCGCCAGCATTCCGCACGCCACGGGAAAAGGAACTCCGTCCTCCCACTGCAGCCCCCCGGTCGCTGGCTTCACAGAAGCGCCCACCTGCGCAGGAGCGTCAACATCATCAGCCAACACAACTCGGAATCCGCGGTGAGCAAGGGGCATCGGCGGGTCATCAGTCCCCCGGTTCGCGCAGCGCAGGTCACCACCACGGCAGCTATCAAACGCCCCGCCGCGCAGCACGCCATAAGACGAATTGCCCCTGAATATCGATCCATGAGCACCCTTGCGATCATATCGGTCATAGCACCATTGCCACACGTTTCCCAGCATGTCCGCCAATCCGAAACCGTTACGTCCGCTTGCCCCGTAATAATCCACCGGTGAGGTGAAAGCAAAGCCGTCTTCCCAATCGTGATGGGCGGGCCACGTTGTTCCATTCGGCAACTTGTCTGTTCCTGCGCCATTAAGCCGTCCACGCCCGTCTGACAACTCGTCGCCCCACCAGAATTTAGTGCCCTCGCGCCCGCCACGGGCACCATATTCCCACTCTGCCTCGCCAGGCAGCCGGAATTCCTTACCGGCAGGAAGCCTACCCGCGTCCCGCTCAATGCGAGTTAACCACTCGCAGAACGCCATGGCATCGGCCCAACTGACGCACACAACCGGATGATTATCCTGCTGCGCGAACCCCGGTGTGCGCCAGCTTATGCCCGGCGCAGCACCAAACACATAGCTTGAATTCCATCCCCAAGCCATCCCACTTTTTTCCGCATCGGTCCGGTACCCTGTGGCTTCGATAAAGCGCCGAAACATAGCCATCGTGACGGGGGTCTTCCCCATCCAGAAACCGTTGGTCATATTGATATCAACCGGATCGCTCTCATCGGTGTACCAGGTGGCTATCCCTTTTCCCTCTGCTCCCACGGCCCAGTCGCGTTCGGCTTGCGTGCTCCCCATCCGGAACCGCCCCGGTGGAATCCAGACCATTTCAAGCGGCACCCCGTTCCCAAGGTCAATCATCTGCGTTTTGGTCCCGCCCTGCTCATAGAGCTGCGTTATCTCGCTGTCCGTCAGGGCACGGTCGAAGAGCATGACCTCATCCAGCCATCCATCAAACGCATGATCGGCATTCAACCCACCACTGCCAATATAGAGTTTTCCTGAGGAGGTCGTATCGATTTGCATTCCAGTTTCTCGAACGGCTAGATTATCGCTGATGCCGTCGATATAAAACCGGTGATCATTTCGCCCGCCGTAGGTGTAGACAACATGATACCATCGATCAGTTTCAAGTTTTGGTTTTGCCACATTGACGACACCATGCATTCCGACACAAATGCTGTTGCGGCCAAGCCGCCAATCCATCCCGAGTGTAAGCGACTGGTTGGGACGCAAGGAACCGTATGCGACGGGGTTTGAATAATTGCGGTTTTCACCAAGTTTCATCCAGAAAGCGATACTGCGCGGTGCATCCCCCATCGGCAGTCCATCATCCGTGGCAACCACGTATGACAGGTCTGGGCCGAACCGCATGGCACCACCGACTTTTCCGTCCGGTATCCACTGCGCATCCACGACCTTGCCTTCGCGCTTCATGTCGCTCTGGTCCGAAACCCGATTCCCTTCGTCATCCGTAAACGAATAATAGGCCACAAGCCCTTTTCTCAAGTCAGGGGCAACGGGAGCGTCCACCTGCGGCGGCGCAAGAACAGCCGCCGCAGGTTCAATACGAACAGCAGCTGGCCTGACCGGCTCAGGCATGGTAATGATGGGCGGCGCCGGTGGTGATGACACAGGGCGGATCATAGCCCGTATGCCGGCCGATCCGGCCACGATTGCCAAACCGATCAGCATGAACATTCCAGACAGCAATAGGCGACGTCCCTGGCTGGACAGTTTGGCGTCCTCGTGCCCCACCGGAATGCAGCGCCCGTTCCCGGTGGCTTTGGAGTCGAGCAGCGCCAGTGTGTCCGCTGCGGAGTCATGCTCCTTCTTCAGGCGGTGATAGGCTTCCCGATGGCTACTCGCGTCACGTCCAGCCCGGTCGATCTGCTGTTCGTAATCTAACGCCATTTTGGCATGAAACGACTCTTGCTCCGATGCCTCACTGGCCTCGTCACCCCGTCCGTCCGTCACATGATCCTGCGCCAATCGCCGCGCTTCAGATGCTTTTTGCTCATGGTGCGCCTGGCGTTTCCTGAGTTCCTCGATGTGTGCCTCAAGCGATTTCATCGCGTCCCGCGATACCATGGAGGCCGCATAAAGCTGCCCGAGCTTGCGCCGCTGCCGGCGATGCGGATCCGTCAATTGCGCCCAAGCCTCGCGCGCCACCTTCCTGATCGTCGCCTTCCGCCGCCAGGTTCGCCTCGCGGCGGGATCAACATAGAAGAAACCGGTGCCGGTCGCCTCCTCATTGTAGTCGCCGGCAGGCTGTTCCGCCCCAAGCGTCTCGAAATCGAGTCGCAGCCGGATCTTGTCAAGTGCCTCGAAGAGCGCTTGCCCGTTGGCATAGCGCGCCCCTTTCTCCTTCGACAGGCAGCGCTGCAGGATGGCAACCAGATCCTCCGGGACCCCGTCCCGGTAGCGCCGCAGCGGTGGGTAAGGCTCGCTGACCTGCTGCATCATCGCCTCGGTCGGCGTGGAGTCACCAAACGGGTGCAGGCCAGCCAGCATCTCATAAAGCAGCACCCCGGCCGCATAGACATCGCTGGAGCCATCGAGAACATCGCGCCCGCGGACCTGCTCCGGCGACATGTAGTACGGCGTTCCAACCGCCGCCATGGTCATGGTCAGGCGGCTGTCGCCGCCGCCCTCACCAAGCCCCGCCACACCGAAATCCGTCAATTTGGCAAAAAGCTTATCGTTCACCAGGATGTTCGAGGGTTTTACATCGCGGTGGATAATGCCCTGCGCGTGGGCCGCCCCCAGGGCGGACGCCACCTGCGCCACCACATGCACTGCATCACGAATGGGCATCGGGCCCGTATCCTTCAGTAGTTGCTCCAGGGTACGACCCTCGATAAACTCCATCGCAATGTAATGACGACCGTTATCCTCGCCAATATCGATAACCTGCACGATATTGGGATGCGCGATTCTCGCGATGGCCGTCGCTTCGCGTTGAAACCGGGCCAGGGCATTCTCCTGAAGGGCCAGATGTGAAGGCAGCAGCTTGAGTGCCACATCGCGTTGCAAGGACTCCTGCCGGGCGCGGAACACCACACCCATGGCACCCTCGCCAATTTTCTCCACAATCCGATACTGCCCGATTGTCTTACCGGTCATTCCGCTTGCCTTCCTGGGCACCAGCCCCCCTCGCGTTTACACGCTCCCTGATTAACGCCAGCCGCTCCTCCACCAGCGCCCGATGAGTAAGTGATCGCAACTTTTCGTCAATCGATGAGGAACGGGGGACATCAACCGAGCGGCGGATTTCCGATAGGGCCTCCTGCTCATCCAACTGCGTCTCGATCCGGGAGACCTGTTCAAGCAAGGAACCTGTGCGATCCCCGATTTGCATCAGTTGCCGCTGGTTGCGGATATCGCGGACTCGCCGCAGGATCTCGCCCTTGCGCGCATGCAGCGCATCAATCTCGCCCTCAAACTGGAGACGCGCATCACGCGCATCACGCAACGCCCGCTCCGCAACCTCAACCGCACGAACATGCTCATCGACAAGGTTTTCCTCCCGGATCTGCGCGGCAATGGCCTCGCGAGCCAGCACTTCATCGGCCTGTTTCAGCGCCAACTCCGCCCCCTGCTTAAGTCGATGCACGCGTCCCGTGGACTGGTCGAGCCGGCTTTGAGCGGCCACAAACGCGGTTTTCGCCTTGGACTCGGCCAAGGCCGCATCACGGCAACGCGCCCGGAGTTCCTCAATCAGACGAGGAAGAACCAATTCCGGATCCTCCACACTGGCTAGGAACAACTCAAGTCGCGCCTGCGTAACTCGAAGAAGACGATCTATCAAGCCCATGCTGAAAACTCCTCCAACGGATCATACAGCCTGAACCGGGGAGCCCGGTTCAGGACCATAAGATAATCGCGAGAATTAAGCCGCGGGAGAACTGAATTTCTGCCGCTTCAGGGCTTCAATCTCGCGTTCAATACGATCTGCGGCGCTTTGCTGATCAAGACGATCATCGAGGACGCTCATCTCGCCACGGATTTCCCGATCCAGCTCGACAACGGCCTCTTTTTGCAGAACGGCGTCCTCAAACCTTGAGAAATCAATATTCCCGTCCGCACTCCCCTTGGTAGCGCGCGCGCCGAATTTCTGCTGGGCCTTTGCCGCACGATCACGCGACTGCAATTCCGCGAGCGTGGTTTGCGCAGCCTTGAGGCGATCACTAAGCTCGATCACTTGTTGCTTGAGCTCGGCATACGAATTGGCACTATTGACAAGCAAAGGCTCAAGTCGATTGATCCGCTCCTCCACCTTGATCCGCTCGCCTAGTGCACGCTTCGCCAAAGACTCATCCCCAGCCTTCAGGGACGCTTCGGCCTTGAACTGCCACTCGTCACGCATGCGTTTCATCTGTTCGAGCTCCTTCTCATTCTTCTTGTGTATCACCGCGAATTCGGCAACGGCATCCTTCGCCTCCTTCAGGTTTGACTCAAGCTCGAGAATATGTCCCTTCAGCTCCAGTTCCGGTTTATCGACTTTATCCAGCAGCTCGCTGAGATTCCCCTTGGCTATACGTTTTATCCGCTCCATGAACGACATGATCAGTATCCTCCCTTTGAAATATAATGCGTGAATTCCTAAACCCGCTTCAGAACACCTACCTCTGAAGCAAGCAACAGCGATGAAGCACCGCCCGGATATGTATCCAGACGGTGCGGTTCATACCGGATCAGACGGTTCCGGCAGCCTTCTGTTTCAAGGCAGCCAGACGTTTCTCGATTTCGCTCATCTGCGCCAGGTCGCCCAGGCGCTTATCGAGGGACGGCTTGCCGATGCCATGACCCATTTCCCGCCTAACCTCAATATGTGCCTCGGCCTCCTCGATCCGAGATTCAAGGTTAGCGACCGCATCCAGGATACTGGCGGACGAACTCACCGGTCCAAGCAGGGTTTTTTCAACCTTCTGGCGGCTCTTGGCGACGCGTGCGCGCGTCAGCACTTCATCCTTCTTATCGCGCAGCGTTTCAAGCTGACGCTGGATATCCTCGCGGGCGGTTTTGGCCTGCTCGCAGGTCTCTTTGGCGCGCTCGAGCGCCTCGGTCTTGGTCTTGAGCACCGACTCCAGTTTAATCTGGGCCTCGACCGCCTCGCGGGCCGTCGACTCATCGCCGCTGGTAATCGCGAGTTCCGCCCCTTGCCCCATACGCTCCAGCTTCTCCTGGACATCATCCAGTGAACGCTGGGTGGCCTTCAAGTTGGCCAAGGCTTTGGCTTCGGCCTCAGTCGCGGAACGGACCTGCCCTTCCATCTCACGAATGAGCTGGGGGAAAAGAACCTCCGGGTCTTCGACCGTTGCTAGGAAGTTCTCGATTCTCGACACGGTCAACCTGTGGATGCGCTTTAGTACGCTCATCACACCTCTCCTTTCTCTGTAGCTCCCGGGATTGTCCCGGAATCACCTGCGACGAAGCACGGAACACCGGCTTCTCATCGCGATAGGCACTTATGTTTCCCCGGCAACCATGCCAGCACAAGTGCTAGTAACCGAATACTGTCTCCATACTAGGGAGCTCTGCATACAAGTGCAAGCATTCTATAATAATCTTTTTACAATTTTTGGCGATGCCGGGTTTGCGGGGGAATATATATTAGCAGGGAGGAGTAAATAGCCAGGATGCGACACTGCTTCGCTAGGGATTCGGATTCTATTACTCGTAATCATAAACTGCTTGTTTTTTCCAGCACTATCGTGAAAGATTATCGGGCGCAGGCGTATTCGGCTGTCGTGACGACAGCGGCCTGCCCAGAGTCAACCCAAAGGAAGCGACGCATCATGAGCACAGTGAAGAAAGCCAAGACCGCTGCCAGCAAAACAACCAAGACCGTTGCCAGTAAACCGACCAAGAAGGCCCTGATTGTGTGGGGAGGGTGGGATGGTCATACGCCAAAACCCTGCGCTGATCTGTTCGCGCCATGGCTGGAGTCCAAAGGCTTCCAGGTGGTTGTCTCGGATACGCTGGATGCCTACGCCGACAAGGACCAGATGAAGGATGTCAACCTGATTGTTCCGATCTGGACCATGGGGGAACTCAAGAAAGAGCAGTGGGCCGGGCTCAACGAAGCTGTCCTCAATGGCGCTGGGCTCGCCGGTTGGCATGGCGGCATGTGCGATTCGTTCCGCACCCATACCTCGTACCAGTTCATGACCGGCGGTCAGTGGGTCGCCCACCCCGGCAATATCATCCCCCACCAGATCAACATCACCGCGCCGGACGATCCGATTGTCAAGGGCCTGAAGGATTTCGAGATGGTCTCCGAGCAGTACTACATGCACACCGACCCGTCCAACGAGGCGCTGGCGACCACGACCTTCAGCGGCAAGCACGGCAACTGCCCCTGGATTAAGGGCACGGTCATGCCTTACGTCTGGAAACGTACCTATGGCAAGGGCCGCGTATTCTACACCGCACTGGGCCATGTCGCCGCCGATTTCAAGGTTCCAGAAGCCATGGAAATCGTGAAGCGTGGGATGCAGTGGGCCGCCCGTGAGCGGATCAAGCCGGAATACACCTCGGCCTAGTCCTAAACCCAACCCACTCATAAATAGGAACCCTACCTCATGGACACCACGAACATCGGGATTGTCGGCTGCGGCAACATCAGCGGCATCTACTTCAAGAACCTCTGCACCGTCTTCAAGAACGTCACGGTCAAAGCCTGCGCGGATCTGGATGCCGAACGGACAGCGGAAAAACTCAAGGAATATCCTTCCGTCAACGCCTGCTCATTCGAGGAGATGCTGGCCGACCCGGACATAAAGATCATCGTTAACCTCACCACGCCGCAGGGACATTTTCCTGTGGCGATGAAGGCGGTTGCCGCTGGCAAGCATGTCTACAGCGAGAAACCGCTGACGCTTACGCGCGGCGAGGGCAAGACCCTGCTGGCCGCCGCCGCGAAAGCGGGCGTCATGGTCGGCAATGCGCCCGACACGTTTCTCGGGGCAGGCATCCAGACGTGCCGCCGCCTGATCGAGGAAGGTGCGATCGGACGGCCGATCGGTGCCCAGGCCTTCATGTTCTGCCATGGGCACGAGAGCTGGCACCCGGATCCGGAATTCTACTACAAGGTCGGTGGCGGCCCGATGTTCGATATGGGGCCCTATTACCTGACGGCCCTCGTCTCGCTGCTCGGCCCGGTGAAGCGGGTGACCGGCTCGACCGGCATCAGCTTCCCGCAGCGCACGATTACCAGCGCCAAGAAGAACGGCCAGATCATTGATGTCGAGGTGCCGACGCACGTGACCGGTATCATGGACTTCGCCAGTGGCGCGATCGGCACCATCACCACGAGCTTCGACGTCTGGGCATCACAGACACCCCGCATCGAGATCTTTGGCTCGGAAGCCACGCTTTCCGTGCCGGATCCGAACACCTTCGGCGGTCCGGTATGCATTCGCCGCAAAGGCGAAAAGGAGTGGTGCGAGCTGCCGTTGACGTGCGGGTTCAATGCGAACGGCCGTGGGATCGGCCCCTCCGATATGGCCGACGCCCTTCGCACCGGTCGCCCGCACCGCGCGAGTGGGGCCCTCGCCTTCCATGTGCTGGACCTGATGCATGCCTTCCATGAAGCCTCGGCCAACGGGACGCATGTCGCCCTCGAAAGCACCTGCGAGAAGCCTGCGTTGATGCCGGACGGGCTCTTTGAAGGCAACTGGTAACCTTCGGCGATGGTCGTTTCCAGGGGATAACCGTCCACGACGAATCCCTTGGAAACGCACCGCCGTCCGCCGTCCGGCTTGACTTCAACCGCACCGCAAGGCAATATCGCGGGCCATGTTAAAAAGCAATAAGAAAAATGAGTTCACGGTAGCCGACCTGCTAAAACATTTGCGCCAGAGCGATAGTATCCCCGCACTGGACGAAAACGTGACGCAACTGTGCCGGATGACGGGCAATTCGGAGTCGGCCGCCTCCGACCTCACCTCCGTGATCATGCGCGACGCCGCCCTCACCTCGCGCTTGCTAGGCATGGCGAATTCAGCCTGTTTGCGGCCCCGCAATCCCGTCAAGACCGTGTCGGCCGCCGTGATCCTATTCGGGTTCGAGCGGATCCAGCAACTCGCGTCGGGACTTACGCTCTTCCATAAACACGCCGCCGACATCCGCGACAAGGAATTATACCGTCTGTTGGTGTGCGCCTATTGCACCGGGAACCTAGCCATGCACCTGGCACGCAAGCTCGGTGACAGTACCCCCGAGGAGCTTTTTGTATCGGGGCTCATGGAACAGCTTCCCCGGCTTATCCTTGCCAATGGGTTTCCTGAGCAGTACCGCAATATGGAGCATCTGATAACGAACGAAAAACAGTCCCTCGAACAGGCCAGCAAACAGGTTTTCGGGGTTCCCTTCTCGGAAATCACCGCCGCCATCGCCGATTACTGGAAGCTGCACAAGCCGGATCACGCCAGGGCCAACGACAGTCCGCGCGATGCCGAGCGCCGCCAGCAGGCCATCAGCCTCTCCGTCGAGGTCACCGACCTGCTCTTCGGCAACCGGCTGGCCGGACCAACGGCGGTCGGCGATGTGTCCATGGCCATCGCCACGCTACTCAAGGACAAGAACTTCTCGCTACCGGACTTCGTCGGGGCCTCGGCCAACGGGGACCCCAACATCCAACATGGAGCAGTTCTTCAAGCTGAACGAGCAGGATCTTTCGATGATGACCCGTATTGCCGAATGGGGCAAGGTCAGTTCCACCCAGGTGGCCAACAGTCTCACGGCCAGCTTCCAAAAGCATACCGAGGAGCCGCCCAAGGAAGATCCCCCCCTGATGATGGCGCATTTCCTCTCCGAATTGATGCTGGCGGTTCATAAACGCTACAAACTCAACGATATCCTGATGATCGCCCAGGAAGGTATTTTCCGGTGCATGAACCCGGAATGTGTCATTGCCGCCTTTATTGACCGGGATCGGCAATACCTTCAGGGGCGTTTATATGCCGGGCATCCGTCCGGCATCAGCGCCAGTCGCTACCGGGTTGCACTAAGCGAAGGCAGCCGTCTGGCAGCCCAGGTCATGCTAAGCCGCGAAACCACGATTGTTGAAACAACCAAGCTGCAGATCATCGACGACGACAGTCTGATCCATGAACTCAAGCTCACCAGCGTCATGATCGCCCCGATCATCGCTTCCAACCGGACGATCGGGCAGTTCTTTCTCGGTCGGTGCCCCGCCCAGCCACCGTTCACCTCCGACGACAGCCTCTGGATCAGCGCCATCGCCAGCCACATCGGCATGTCTTTCGAGCAGATCGACCGGTAGCCGCAGCGGGATTTCACATCCCGCCCTGTTTGGCCTCCTCGAACGTGATCAACTGGCGCGGAGCCGGATCCTCCTCGATGGCCTTGACCATCTTCTGCCACATGCCACCAAACCGGCCATCCTCGACCGCTTTGAACCGGGGATCGACCTTGAGCGCAGCCAGTGCTGCTTTGGCGTTGGCCCCGTATGCCGGAAGCACATCACAGATCATGCGCACCTTGAAACCGAACTTGCCATCCTCCCGATCCAGAACCCCGACGGTATAGGGAATCCCCTCCTTGATGTTCAGACTGGCAAGCACCTTGATCGCGGCCCCGATCGATCCCTGCCAGGCATGATAGGAGTGGTAGGAAGGATCCTTATCCTCGATAATGTGCATGACCTTGTCCGCCACCCGATGGAAATCCGCGAGGGGAATTTCCGAAAGCAAACGTACCCCTCCCTCGCGGGCTTGCTGACGCTTGTGATCCATCAGCGAAAGGGAGGCCTTGTAAAGCAGCACCTTGTCCGTCACCAGTCCGGATGCGAACGGCGTCAGACAGAGACGGTTGATACTCTCGGCAACGGACTGGTCCACATCACGGAACCGATCCCCGGGCTCGTCAGCCAGAATCAACTCCAGCATGGCCGTATAATAGGTGTAGGCAGGCTGGCCCATATAACTCAGGGATGCTGCCGCGGCAGCCCGCACCTCCGGATCCGCCTGTGTGTCCCGCAGGATCGCCCCGAGCCGTTCAACCTGAGGCAGGGCCTGCTCGATCGGACAGTTTAGGCCGAAATACTCAATCGCACAGAGTTTCTCTAGCTTTTGACCACGCTCGATCATGTCGACCAGACTAGCCATAAAATCGCCTTCCTTTAGTCTAAGCGCACCGATGACGGCCCGCCGGACTTGCGGGAGAGGATGATTAAAAAGCGTCAGCAGCTCATCAACGCGCTTGCCTGCATAATCGACCTTACTGCGTTGCACGACCTCCTTCGCGTCGTCGCCCTTCACCCATATCGTGGGGTCTGCATCGCGACCCGTGATAAAAAGCGCCTTACGTGGCAGACAGTAGGTCAGGAGGGCGACCCCGGTCTGCGACCCTTCCTTCTGATCGCTCCCGAACCGGGAGAAACTGCCATCCCAGGTACGGTACATGGTTTGCAGCCAGCGCGATTCCTTGAAAAACTGCTGCGAGACGTCAGGCCCCGACAGGTTGGCCCCCAGCGGGGTCCAGAGCGGATTAAAGAAGGTGCTTGCATGCCCCTGCTCAAGACCGTCAAAGGACGTGGCACAAAGCTGCGAGAAGAAGGAGGCCCCCGGCACGTTATCCTTCAGCGCCATGCAGAGGGCAGCCGATCCGCTCGTCCCGTTGTTGTTGTAGCTCCTGATATTCGGACCATGCACGCCATAATTGAAAGCCCCCTTGCCGATGAACGTGGCATAGTAGGCATAGGTGCGCTCGATACCTTGCTTGAGGATCGGATCATCGATACCGCAGCGCTCGGCCATCAGCATCCCCATAAAACTCGAAAGACTGGACTGGTTCATCTGGGCATACCCCGGAAGACGGCCATTGCGCGCCGGGGTGGCCATGCGGTGCCCGTACAAGCCCCCCGCATCCTGCCCTCGTGCCAGACTGACGGCATAGGTGCGAATGGCGGGCAGCACGGATTCATCCTTGGTCAGCAGATAGTACTCACCCAGCGCGATCAGGTGGTACCCCCAATACCAGCCGACATAGCCCAGATCTTTCTCACCCGCAAACATCGCCTCGATATCCGCCGCGTTGGGTTTGACCCAATCCGCAGCCTTGATCACCTTCGCGACGGCCTCGAGATGCGCCGGCTCGCCTGTGGCCATCAGCCCGAGCAACCCGGTATGCGTGACATCCCCGAAGGCTTTCGACTCCAGAATCGCCTTTGCTGCCCGCTCAATGATCGCCTGGCTCTTGGGGCAGTTCCATGGCGCGGTGTCGCTATAGCTCCCAAGCACGGCCAGTTGCAACGCCACCGTCTTGTCGCCCGCCAGGCTCAGCGTTAACGTACCGCCGCCCGCCTCCGTCTCGGCACTATCAATGGCCACAGCCAATTCACGACGCGGATCGGTTGCGAACGCGACAGAGCCTGCCCCGATGATCTGGTCACCCTTGCTGATTTTGCCCTCGGCGGGGGAACCCTTAGCAACGGACATGACATTGATGGTCTTTCCTTCCAGGGTACCGGCCAGCCCGGTCGGCCCCAGTTGGTGGATATCCGGACCGGCAGCAAATACCGACGATCCAGCCATGAAAACGAACGTCATGATCAACTTACATAGCCGACTTTGTGCTTCTATCATCATTACTGCCTCCCGAAAACATTGCGAACCGCCTGCAAATACCGATAACCCCAACGCATATCCGGCAGTAGGTAGCTGCCTTCCGTCCACTCGTTCCAACTGTTGATGGTCAGCAGCGGGGGCTGCTGTGGCCTGCTATCGAGCCAGGCCTTCGCCTTCCATAAGCACGCCTCAAACGCGCCGGGGGTAGCATTTGCCACAACATGATCCGCACCAAAAGAGGGATTGCGATGCGTGTTGTCCCAACCAATCGAAACATGCGGGTAGAAGGTTCCATACGTCGCTTCGAAATCCGACCATCGCGCCATGGCCTTGGCTGCCCAGGCCACATAGTCACCGTCCCCCCCCCCATCCATGCAGAACTGATACGACGTCGCACTATCAAAACCCAAGGTTCGCGCCGCCTTGTTGATCACGTGTTCCGCGAGATTTGCCCCCGCCTCATTGCCCCCGGACTTGAGCCGCGCAATCGCCTGCAAATCGATTCCCGGAAAGCCTCGCGCCTTGCAACATTCCCGCATCCAGGCAAAAGCGGCCTTTGCCGGATCAATCCCTCCCAATCCAGCCACCAGATTGCCCGTGTCAAAAAACGAGAAGACGGGGTTGTCATCAAGGCGATAATAATTGGGGTGCCCCATATACTTACCAACAATTCGCTCAAACATTGGCTCCAGCACATCTCGCGTGACTTGCCCCGTCCAAAGGGTCGCACGGGGTTTCGACCAGTCGGTATCCTCGTGCATATTCCAGAGTGTATCGACATCGTGATTGGCCCACATCAGGTAGAACTTGCAATCGGTACCATCCAGTGCAGGGATCAGCCCCTCGTTGAGTTGCCGTTCAAAGCAGGGCGCATTCTCATACCAGTACCAATCCACGATAAAGACATTGATGCCATGCGCCATGGCCAGCTCGACATGCTGGCGCATCACCGCCGGATCGGCTTCATCCTGACAGCCGAGCAACGGGATCCGCGGCATATCGTGCCCGGGGAAACGCGGCGACCCCCGCCGGACGGTATACCACTCGCCATCCTTCTCAGGCCAGAAATGCCCGCACCGCGGTTCGTAGTGGTAAGACGGCCAGATATAGGCCGCCACGTCATAGTTTCTCATGCTCGCCTCCACTCCTTCTCGTCACTTAATGCTTTGATAATCATCGTCGCCCGCCAAAGACACATAAAAATCAGCCATCATGAACAACCCCGAGAGGCATTTATCCGACACGGTATCGTCATTACGTGAGCGTGAGAGCAATCACCGCCCCGGGTGTATCCGGCGTGATTAACAATCCTTGCGACGTTTTACTGGAATTGGCACCGGCTACCGCCGCACATCCGCCCAGGCCTCGCAGCAGTAGCTGCCAAGGACCACCGCAAAGACGGGTGCCGATCCGGAGTTCACACCCCCTGCGCGTGATTTCGAGAACGGTCGCGGGGCAACCTGCCTGATCGGGGACCGTCGTTTCCAGCGATGCCCCGTCCGCGATATGAAATGCATGGAACGTGACCCTTTCCGCCAGCTCATAATCGGCCCGGTCATCGATCATGCCGACGGGGATGACCGTATTCTCCCGTGCCAACAAGGGCAACCCCATATACGTGTAGTGCTCTCTGAGCCAGCGTCCGCCCGTTTTTTCTTCTCCGCTCACGAAATCGGTCCAACGGCCCTCGGGTAGATAATAATCCACCCAGCCATCCGGATCCATCACCGGGGCCACCAGCAATGCCTCGCCCAGCATGTACTGCCGGTCAAGCATGGTGCAGCCGGGATCGCCGGAAAACTCAAAGCACATCGCCCGCATCACTGGCCATCCGTACTGATGCGCCTCGACCGCCTTCTGGAAAAGGTACGGCATCAGGCGGCACTTCAACTTGATGAAGGCGCGCAAGACATCGACAGACTCCTCGTCATAAAGCCAGGGGACCCGGTAGGTCGTGCTGCCATGCAACCGGCTGTGCGATGACAGGCATCCGAACGCAACCCAGCGCTTATATACATCCGGCGATGCCGTGCTTTCGAATCCGCCCATATCGTGGCTCCAGAAGCCGAATCCCGACAGTCCCAGCGACAACCCGCCCCGCAAACTCTCAGCCATGGATTCATACTTGGCGGTGCAGTCTCCCCCCCAATGCACCGGGTAGGACTGGCCCCCAACGGTCGCGGATCGGGCAAACAGCACCGCCTGGCCGACCCCGAGCTTCTCCTCAAGCACCTCAAAAACGGTCCGGTTGTAAAGCTGCGTGTAGTAATTATGCATCTTCTGCGGATCAGACCCATCGTGGTAGACCACATCCACCGGAATTTCTTCCCCGAAATCGGTTTTGAAGCAGTCAACCCCCATGTCAACGAGTCGCGCAAGCTTAGCCTTATACCATCTGCAGGCCTCCGGATTGGTAAAGTCCACCAATGCCATACCGGCCTGCCACCGGTTGTGCTGGAACACCCCTCCATCCGGCCGCTTGAGCAAGTAGCCGTTTTCCATCCCCTCCTTGAACATGGCGGATCGTTGCGCGACGTAGGAGTTTATCCATACGCAGATCTTTACCCCCATGGCCTTGATCCGCTTGAGCATGCCCGCCGGATCCGGGTAAACATTGGCATCCCATTCCAGATCGATCCAATGAAAAGCCTTCATCCAGAAGCAATCAAAATGGAAGACATGCAGAGGGACATCCCGTTCAGCCATTCCGCGGATAAAGCCCGTCACGGTTTCCTCGTCATACCGGGTCTGGAAAGAGGATGTCAACCAAAGCCCGAAACTCCAGGCAGGAGGCAGCCCGGGCCGCCCGGTCAGCGCGGTGTAGCGGTTCAGGATATCCCGCGGCGTCGGCCCGGCAATCACAAGGTACTCCAGCGATTCGCCAGGGACGGAGAAGCCGACGCGCTCAACTTTTTCGGTGCCGACCTCAAACGACACGCTTTCGGGATGATTGACAAATACCCCATATCCCCTGCTACTGAGATAGAAGGGGATATTCTTGTAGGAACGTTCGCTTGAGGTACCGCCGTCATCATTCCAGGTATCAACGACCTGGCCATTTCTGACAAACGGGGTAAACCGCTCGCCAAGTCCGTAGATACACTCACCCACGCCGATGTCCAACTCCTCCTTCATGAAGGCGCGGCCATCCGCTTCGCGCATATAGCCCATTGCCCTGAAACCGGATGCGGTCAGGCGTTGCCCGCCCGCCCGGTACTCGATCTGCCATTCGCCCTGCTTGCGAATATGGGCAGAGAGCACCCCGCTCGCCATGATGCAAGCCTCCTCGCCATCCTGGATGGACACGTCCGGGGCCATGTCCGCCAACGGGAATTCAGGGCCAGCGGTGTCCACGCCCTTGAAATGGTCGATCCGGACGCGGATGACCCCGTCCATTGGCGATGAAAAATGCACGCTGATCATGGGGTTGTTGAGCGTATCACCGCAAAACGTTATCGGACGCACGGGCGCAAAGATATCGACCGTGTGCTCCGTCGCCTCGATTTCAAAGATTTCAGCCGGATGATTCGCCTCGACCCCTTTTCGCAGCCGCCAGCGACCCTCGGTAAATTTCA
>JFJP01027527.1_pt1 | contig 15355 bp, 16 predicted proteins | sample 431651 | NCBI WGS metagenome assembly JFJP01 (sample SAMN02602958, study PRJNA72255) | Microbial mat metagenome, whole genome shotgun sequencing project. | biome: fresh water; feature: sink hole; material: water; isolation source: purple microbial (photo- and chemosynthetic) mats found in... | reverse complement strand
CTTTTAATTATGTCTGAAACATCCAAATTTGACATTCTCCTTTTGAAAGGCTTGACGTTTTTTCTGGTAATAGTTGGCAAATTCCCTTGTTGTTCTTCAACATTTCCATTTTTTTCTCTTTTTTTCTCTTCTTTAACAATTTCAGGTAGTTCTAAATCCTCGAAAACAAGTGTTCTTCTTTCTTCTCCCATAATTCGATCAATATTTAAGATGATTTCTTTATTTTCATTATCGTCGCTTTTTATTGGTAAAATGAGTCCTTCATTGAGTTCCACGAATTTCCGTAGTTTATTCTCCCTTTTGATCACATGTTTATCAACATTTTCCCCTTCAAAAATCGTTTGAATTTGTGCTACCACGCCGCTTTTCATCTCGAATAACGAATTTTGTGTAATAGATTTGCTTTTTTTTACCACAATTTCTGCATATCTTAACAATATTCTTGAAAACAGCCAAAAAATCCCGTATAATGCAAAGGGATGCATGCCAAACGACCGTGGTAAATAGTTGAGATATGGTAGAAAAATCAAAGCAAATCGTGAAATACTTACAGCTACAATCAGATATTGCCCATAAAATCTGAAAGTAAATAGGTTCGGAAGGTACATCCCCACCAAATGCCAACTAGTATCATAAGCTAATTTAACACAAAATGAGTCTATTACAAAAAAGGTTATCAGGTAGTCACTTTTATCTTGAAGGTTGCTTGGGAAAAGAAAGAAAAGACAGAATAAAACGATGGTAATGTTCACAAAAAGCTTAAAAGTAGGCAAAAACTCATATTTTAAGCTCATTTCACTCGCAATTAATGACCCAACAAGTTCTAAAAGTGCGAAAATTGCTAGGTTTATAAAGAGATTGCCCCCCACGGACTCCAGTTCTATAGGTAAACCTATATAAGTGAGTACTTGTGCGAACCAATAGAAGAGAAACACATAGAAATTAACACGAACTTTTGGGTTTGTGAACGCTTCCTTCATCAGTTCTAAATTATTTGCCTTTAAATTTTATCATTTTTTATAATTTATTAATGCATTTTTCAATATACTTCTTTAAATGTTTCTGGCGATTCTGTGACAATAAAATCAGCATCCATGTCTTCATCCAATAAGTTCAATATAACTGATGCTATAATTATGGGTATTCCAGTTATTATATTCAGAGTTTTCCAATCAGCATTAGTCCACATGCCAATAAAGGCATAAGCGACCCCCAAAGCTCCCCAACAGATATTCAGAACTCCAAATGAAACTTTAGCAGTATCATCTTCAAAAAAATCATTTATCAATAAAAATGAATAGGTTAATATCAGGATGTAACCCATAGAAGCCAGGCCTAGAAAGAAAGAAATCAGCATGAGATCATTGCAGAAATAAACTGTAAATAATAGAGATGCTCCTAAAACAATTCCACAAAAGGAATAGAAACTCTTTCGCCAGATTGGCTTTAAAATAGTGAGAATGTTCAAAAGAACACCCAAAAGACTGATCCCGAAGATTATACTAAGGGATATCCTCTGTTCGGATTTTCGATCACAAATAAGTTCAAATTGCGTGGATAAACTGTGGGGACCATTAGTTTTGTCAATAATAAAGGAAATGTTTTTGGAGCAGACTTGGGATTCGTAACAGGTTTGCATATTAGAGGGATTGGTGGGGTCTCCACAAAGCAGTTTGGGTTCTTTGAAAATGATTGGGAAAGCTATTTGCGTAGTGCAGGCAAGGCCGTAGATGATAGAAATAAATATGAGCAATTTGTATTCTTGGGACGAAAAACGTGAGATTAAGACTTTGTAGAAATTCGAACTCTTCACCATTTTATTTTATTTTATGTTAATTATTAATTTTTATGCGTTTTTCGGTTTTTTTGATGGTTATGAATGAAGGATTATTTAATATTTAGGTTTGTTTATTTGATTTTTATATTTTTAAACAAAATCAAAAAGAGGAAAACAAACAAAAAAAATCAAAGAAAATTTAAATCTTATTCATGTGACTGATCAGATATTTGGGCACATCCGCAAACATTGGCGGGATATTATACGTTGCAGGTCCAGGGATCCCTTCCCCGCTCATTAAATTTGATCTCATCCCAGTTCCAAACCTAAATTCCGCAACCCCTTACAACCCCCTTATTTCTATAGAAAATAACCCCCATTTCGGCCCAACGGCACCGCCCCTAATATCATATTGTCCTGGTCCTGGATTAGCTTTTGACAAGAGAAAATTCGGTCTATTGCTGCTTCCAATCCTAATTTAAACCCATTTTCCCATAAAATGTGTACACATTTAAAAATAAAAACTTAGGTGAAGCACCCCTTTCTTTTATCAAGTTCACATCCGGACTATATGTCCCAGGTCCTGGAGATCTGTTTCCATTTCTTTGATCAGATCTTCCTGATATCGAATGCCGAGGTCCCTCTATTATTCTACTTGGTATCTCATAATTTCCTGGTCCAGGGGAAGTATTAGAAGCACTTAAAGGTCTTCTATTGGAAGTTCCCACCCTTATTCTAGCTGATGTAGGTTTATCTATAAAGCCAGGATGATAACTTCCTGGTCCAGGGGTGTTGCTTCGACTGCGACTGGAGTCTCTATTCGAAGTCCCAAAGCGTATAGCTGCCTTAGAAACGAGCTTATCAGGTTTGTATTCAAAAGGACCAGGGGAATTCTTTGCACTGAAGAAGGAAGCATCGTTTCTGCGGGAAATCATTGTTACTCCATGAGCCGTGTTTATAAATGATTTAGATAGTTGATAAGTGCCTAAAAATGATTTTTTAAGATATATATTCAAGAGATAATAAAGGAAATAAGTGCCTGGGCCTGGTGCTTTGTTATCTCCTATGAACTGTCTACAACTGGTTCCAAAGCCGAATTTAGGACCATCTCTTTCAAAACAAGGCTTATATGTGCCGACTCCTGGGGAGTTCGATCTGCTATTGATATCTTGACGCATTGATCTCGAAAATCTATTTATTTTATAGAATTCCTCATATAATTTAGATAAAAATAGGACGAAAACTCTTACAAACTAGATGGCACATTAATCACTGATGAAGACCTATTGGGATCGTAAGCACCTGGTCCAGGGGAATTCAGCCTGGAATGTGAAGGAGTTTTTAGCCCAAAGCTATAGAAAGGAGTCCCCATTACAATCTTTCTATAATGATCCTCATAAGTGCCAGGACCTGGATTTTTAACCTTTGATGGAATAAAAGTTTTAACACCGAAAGGGTATTTCGGCCCTTCTTTCATAATTTTTGAAGGGATTAGATAGGTCCCTGGTCCAGGGGTTCCTTTGCTTATAAGCGAACTTCTAGAACCTGTGCCTATTCTTTATAAGCATATTAGTGGAAATTTATAAGGTTAGAAAGGAGAAACCTCCAGGATGGTGGAGTTATTTTGAATTTCTTTACAGGGTCATATGCACCTGGGCCTGGGATAAAACGTGATCGATTTTGTTGTTCAGAACCTTAAAAACAGATGAAGAGGAGATGGTAAATTATGTTTACTTCTTTTGCTGGTTCCAATAGAATAAGCTGAAACCATTTTTTATTTTCGAGGATAGTTAATTTATTTTTATGAAATTAATTGGGAAGTTTTAAAAAATTTTGGGGTTTTTTTTTTTAGATTTTTTGAAATTTCAGAAATTGTTTTTGTTTAGAGGGATCACTTTCCCAAGGAAGTTTCTCTTTGTAAAAATAAGGCAAAAGGGAGGGTTCACCGAAATTTTTCTCAGAATCGGTTTCCAGTATTCGATCTCCAAAAGGTTGCGCGGATGCGGAACCTTCTTTATTAATTTTTTTTTCGCCAGAAAAAGTTGGTAATTCGTATTTTTTGTCGAGATTATCACTATAGGGTTCATTCACTATAATGTGATGATCAAGCATTAAACCTCCTTTTTTAACGTTTTCCATGAATTTATTAGTTTTTTGTGGTGTTGATGTAATTTCTATCAATTCTCTCTTTTGAGGAGTGGCATTCCGGCTATTAGTCTGCAATTGTTTGAAAAGCTTTTTTTTCCTTTGTTCTTTTTCACAATGAGGACATAACAAAAACTCGCAATTCTCACACATAAACACGCCATCCACATCTTTGTACTCATTTTCACATTTAAAACATGTGTATAAACCTGTGATGGGATTTGTCAATGCATGCAAATAATGGATTGTCTGATTGCATTTGGGACAAATGCAACGTAGTTGCAAGTTCAGAAAATCAGGACAATTATGACAAACATCGAAATGGCATTTATTGCAATAATAGATGCCTGACGCCATGTGATGGGCCCTCAAACAAATATCACAGAGGAATTTATCGGAATCGTAACGATCAACAAATTTATCAAAAGAAAGTTTTTCAGCACAAATGCCACATTTGTATTCGGCTACTAACTGTAAATATTGCTCTTTTCCTAGGGAAAATTAAGGGAAAATTTAAACGCTTTTAAAAAAAACTTGAACGATCAGTTATGTGGTATTTTGTGCATTTTTGATTACGAATTGAGAGCTCTTTTTCAAGGAGTTGGTAATTACCTTTCCATTTTTCCAGCTCGTAATAGAGGTTTTCAGAAGCTGTCAGTGAGTCTATGAGAATTATACGAAGCTCAGGGCTGAGAACGATATAGTCCTTTTGGTTAAGAAGCTGCATTATATAGGCTAGATCATTTTTTAGCGACATTTTTTAAATTTTTTTGTTTTAATTTTTGAAAGAAAAAAAAATTGAAAAAAAAATTGAAAATTTTCAAAAAAAAAAGGAAATCTAAAGAATATTTTTATAAATTTTTGCTTTTTTTTATTATTGAGTTCCACATTGAACATTTTGACCCCCTCCGTGAGTCATTTCGTCAAACTCTTGTTCTTCTTCTGATGCCTTGCCCCCTTCTGGGTTAGTGTTGACCTCTTTTTCCACAAATTCTTCCATTACAATCGCTTTTTCATCGCTTTTGACCATTTCAGGATCCTCGTTAATAGGTAAAATCTACAAAAAAAATTATTTTTTGAAAATTAAATACAATACATTTGAAAGAATTTTTAAATTTTCTGCTGAAAGCTCTCCTTTTTTTGGAAAAATCACCCTAAAATGTATATAAAGATTCCCAAAATGTGTTGGATTTTTAAAGAAAGGCATTCCTTTGCCTTTGACTGTTTTTGCTTCATTAGGGGTTATTGTTTCATGATTATGAGTAGATATTCTAATAACTTCTCCAGTCAACAAAGTTACATCAAAATCCGATCCTGTCAATGCCTCCAAAAGTGTTATCTCCTTATCCATGAATAAATCTGCCCCAATTCGCTTAAATAATGCATGATTTTGGATCAAAACTCGCAAATACAGGTCTCCAGCCAAGAATCCTGGCTTAGGAGAAAAATAAATAAATGTATAATTTAATTTTTTTTAAAAATTAAATAAAAAAAAAATTAGGAACAAACCTGTTCTTGTCCTTCTCCTTCAAATAAATAATCATGTTCTTGTGGAGCTCCACACTCTAATGCTACATCCAATTCTTTTTCTATCTCAACCATTTTTTTCCCTTTACACTCCTCACAAAAATCCTTCTCCTCAATAATATTTCCTTCCCCTGCGCAATCATTGCAAGGTATCGACATATGTTGATACATTCCAGGCCCTAGCATCATCATTTTTTCCGTCATTCCTTTACCTTTACAAGCCGAACAACTTGTAACATTTACCCCACCTTTTCCTTCACATTTTTGACAAATCACCAAACGTTTATTAATATATTTGAGATGTTTCCCTTGATATACATCTTCTAAAGCTACAGTTAACTCTTTAACAATTGGCTTGAGTTTTTGGCTTTTTTTAGAGTTATGTGGGTTCATTCCACCCATCAAATTATGGAAAATATCTCCATATTCATCTATAAATCATTTATTTAATTTTATAGATAAAAACTTTGTGCTTTTATTTACCACCACCTTCTTCCATTTCAATTTGCTTGATCCCCTCCATGCCAGATTCATCATAAATTTTTCTTGTTTCAGGATCCGATAATATATCAAATGCTTCCCTCAGATCTGTAAACTAAAAAAAAGATTTTGTTTTTAAACAAAAAAGTTTTTTAAAAGTTAAGCAATTTGTTTTTTAAAGTTTTCTATTTGTTTTAATTTGACAAAAACCTTTTTTGGATCACCACCTTTGTCTGGATGAGCTGATTTGGCTTTTTTTTTATAGGCTTTTTTGATTTCTGCATCTGTTGCTGTGGGCTTCAAGCCTAAAATTTCATAAAGGTCTTTATTTTCGTCAAGGATGTCTTTTTCAGGATCTTCTCCTTCTTCTTGTATATCTTCTCCTTCTTCTTGTATATCTTCATAATCTTCATCTTCATTTTCCATTTCTTCATTGGGTTCTTTATTTATAAAATAAAAATGAGGGGGAAGAAGGATAGATTACCTTGCGAGTTGGAGGACTGCTGCGGAACAAAACCACCTGGGAATCCTGGAAAATTAAAAAACATTTGTGATTTTTTTTATTTTGATTTATTTGTTTTATTAAAAAAAGAAATGTAAGAATTTCATAGTCTAAAAAAAAGAGGTTTGAACAAAATTTAGAGTAGTGATTGTGAGAAGAAATAGGTTTTCAGGATTTATTGAAGTTAATTTTTTTTTTGAAAATTTGATAAACAATAATTTCAATTTTTGTTTTCATATTTTGCTATTTTCGGCAGCTAAAGCAATTTTTGAAAAAACTTTTATTCTTTATAAATTTACAATTTTTTACAAAAAATATTTTCTTTTCCTATTTTAAAAAGAATAAAGAATTTATTTTCATAAAAAAAAAAAATTTAAACTTCGATTTAAAAAAAACAAACTATTCTTTAAGTTTTTTCTCATCCTTTTCTTCATTCTGAACTACTACTCTAATACAACAGGGTTGTGTGCTATTCTCTGTCAAAAACAAAAAGCTAGGCTTCAATCTGCCGATTTCCCCCAAAAAATATTAAATAACTAATTCACATATATAAATTAATCACTTTGAAAACGTTAAGCCTGTGATTTCCGGTGCTCCAGGCACCACAATATTTTCCACAATATTCCCCATAGGATTCAAAATCGTAATCATCCCATCAGAATTTACTGAAGCAAACTCATACCTTGCTACATAAATCAAATCGCTTTGTGATGTTGCAATGGCGGTGGGTCCGAACCTCCCTGAAAATTGTGCAAAAGTGCTATTATTTTAATTTTATATCAAAAAAGCATTCACAAAAACTATTAAAAACCTGAAGAAAAAAATGCCTCCTGTGGTAAAAACAAACCTCAAAACCCTATTTTTGCATGTTTCTGACACATAAATAATCCTTTCATCAGAAGACAAAGCGATTCCGCAAGGATATGCCAGACAATTCAAAGCCAACGGCCTGATAAACTGTCCTTCCAAATCGATCATAAAAACGCTTCCTTTGGGGTTTTCAATAGAAGTCTCACAAAAAGGACCACTATCAGTGAAATAAAGTGAATCTTTTTAAAAAAAACTTGAGAAAATTTAATTTTTCAAATAAAATCACTCATTATTGTAGAACAAGCCAAAGAATTCGGGCCCAATAGCGCGGTTCCTTCAAAATCTTTGACCAATTCTGGAGCTGATTCACCTTCCTTCTCATCTAAAGGGCGAGCCATTATCGCTTGATTTGCCATATCTGCTACGAAAAGATTTTTCCCACCTTTGTCTATTGCTATTGCTGATGGTTGGCCTCCAAAACGATATTCAGTCTAATGAATTTTTTATTATGAAATTAGCTTTTTCGGAGAAGTTGGAGAGATGGGGGAAATTTACTTTTAATTGGCCTTCTTTTAGCTTGTAGATTTCACCGTTCTGAGCCACTAGAAAGAGGGAGTCTTCGATCTCTAAAGGAGAGGAGAGAGTCACGTTCAACTCACAGATTTTCTCCATGTTAGGGGCAGACATTTATTTTAAATGTGTTTTTAGTTAAGTTATAAATTTTATATTTTTTTGAAATATTTGTAGTTTCTAAAAATTTTGTTCAAATGTTAATAAATTTCTTAAAAAAAAAACAGAATTTTTACTTTTTTTCTCTCTAGAACTTCTAAAGTTTGATAATTTTTCATGTTTCTCTCTTTTACATTAAAAAATTAACTATAATGATTTTTTTTTTTTTTAAATGTACACTTAAAAAATTTTTTTTAAAAACTCCCAATGATGGCAATCTTTTTTTTGTTTTTTGAAAACGAATCAATTCCGAATTAAATTTTGATCTAAAAAATTTTTAAACAGCTCAGAAAGCCTTCTAATCCTTCTTCTTATCCTTTTTGTGTTCTGCTCTCTTTTTTTGTTCTCTCAAAACCTCTTCCAACTCGTCTCTTTTTCGTTTGCCTCTCAAATGAGTTCCTAATCTCCTTTTACAAAGCTTCAATGCTTTTTTATTGTCCTTTGAAAGCCCGGTTTTCATAAGCTCGATAATTCTTTTTTCATAGGGAGCAAAACCTGTCACTTCTCTTATAATTTGTCTAATAAGACCCACTCTTTTTCCTTTTCTTCCCTTTCTTAAAACAGGTCTTTCTCTGGTTTTTATATCAGAAAGTTTGGTGGTTATGAAACCTTTGTTGAGACCAACGGCCAATCCTTTGGCTACTTTGACCATATTTTTTTTTTTTTAAGATTTGCAAATTTTTAATATATTGCTTTAAGAAAAAAAAAATTAGATTTCGTTTTATGGGATTTTTTTTTTTGGAATTTTTCAAAGAAAATTTTTTCCAAAGATTTTAATTTTTAAAAAACACAGAGAAATTTATTTTCAAATCAGTTTTCATTAAATTTTATAAATTTTACATTGAAAATGGAAAATTTGTCTGGTGATGAAAATTACAAAAAGGGTTTAAAATGGTAAAAATACTCTAAAAAACATTTCAAATCAATTAATTGTTTTATTTAATTCTTTAACAGTTTAAAAACTGGTTTGTTTCAATGGAGTAAAGATTATACAGGAGCTGCGTTTTATTTCGATGAGGCTGGTTCTTCTTTTCAAATAGAAATTCATTAAATTAAAAAAAAAAAAATAGTTAAAGGTTACAAAGCAGAACAAAAATTCGATAAAGCGATAATAACATTGTCAAAAAATGCGGAAGTGAATGAAAAATTACATGAGTTGATAATTTTTCCAATAATCTTTTATAAATTTACCACTACAATTTTTAAGTAACTGGGCTTGTGCAAGATGTCTTGAAAATATTGTTTTAATTTATATGGACAAAATACCCAATGTTGATGTGAATCAAATCGTTGAAGCCACTAAAAAAGTCAGAAAACCACTAAAAGATTTAATTTCTTTTTTCATTATATTTTTTATTTCAAATTTGTTTTCAAGGCTGGAATTTACTTTAAATGTGCAGATTCAGCTCAAAACACTATTCAGCTTAATCATAAAGTGGCTAAATTCCTTGAAAAAAACAACGGAGGGGATCAAGCCCTCCTCTTATTAAAGGAGGCTTTAGATGATATAGAAGAACATAATCAACCTCATTTAAAAGGCGATATTCTCAACACATATATTTCAATTGTGGTGGAAAAAGAAAATTACGATGAAGGAGTCAAAATTTTTAAAAATGAAATCGAAAAAAACAAAACAAATCCAAAAAATCCCCCTTATACGGTTTCTAAAAAAAAAATTCATTTATCGATTCTGTTTTAAATTAGCAAATACTATCAGTTTTGGCTCTTTTAATCGTAAAGAAAGAACCGATTACAGCAGAAGATTTTCTTGCAAAATGCTTTTCAGAGTTTGTTTTCAATTTATTTAGGAAATGTTAATTTTTTAAAAAAAAAAAAGAGTCAATGGGTTCATTAAATCAAGAGAAAGAGAAATTTGTGAAAAGGTAAAAATCACTATAAATTTTCAAGTCTTTATTAAATAAAAAAAAGTTATTGGACTCTTATAATGAAGGCGATCAGGAAGTCTTTAACGATATTTGCAATAAACCGACCGTTAATTCAATTTTTCCTTTGAATGTAAATAATATAAAGAATGTATTTTTGAAGTGTTATCTTTGATTAGATTATAAAAAATTTGAAAAAAGTGAGAGTAAAACCCACTGGATTAAAAAAGAAAGAGGAATTCTTTGATACAGAGCAAGTGAAACAAGAAGAAGATGAAGAATTTAAGAAATCTTTGCTATAAAAAAGTTTTTATGAAGAAAAAAAATTTAAGACAAAAAGAATTAATTAAAAATAAAAACCAATTTTCTAATGTTTAATAGAAATTAAAAATAAATGAGAAATGAACCTATGCCCAGGAAAAGCATCTTCTATTACATTTTCTGTTGTTTTTGCTTTAAAAGCCTAGAGCTAACCCACAACAACTCCTTACAAAAAAATGAATCTCTCAAAAAAATCGAGATCCTAACCAAAAAAGACAACATAAAATTGGAAGTAAATTACCAATTTTCTTAAAAAAACTTTTAAAGAACCATTTAAATTTAGGTTTCTTCAGTCAAACCTCACACTCCGGATATTCATAAATACCCTTATTTATGCCCAATATGCTTCCAATATTACAACAGTAAATTCTTTAATATTTTAAAACACTAAATATTATTTTGTTTAGAAATTTATAAAGCAGTGTGTTGTGGAAATTACATTTGTCAGCTATGTGTCTCAATAATTAACGAAAGTTTTCTTTAATTACATCATCATAAATTTTAGTTCAATCCTTCCCATTTTATTGATAGAAGTAGTAGATGATGAGTCTGTTAAATCTTCTTGTTTGTTTTGCAACCATGAAAAAATGATCGTAAATGATGTAGAACCCACTGAAAATGTTAATTTCCATTTGAATTCCAATAAAAAATATAATTCTTTCGTTTGCACATAGATCAAACGATATACTGACTCCCCATACATCGAAAAATTATTTCAAAAACCTTTGAAAAAAAAGTCAAATTTCCATAAACAAGTTCAAGATCCTAATTTTTTAGTGTCTCCAAAGCATACTTTTAATGAAATTCTCGAGAAAAATAGATCCAAATCTACAGAAAAAGAGAAAGTTGATGAAAATTCAGAGTTTATTCTTGAAAAATTTAAACTCCCATCAGTTTCAAATTATGTGACAAAATTCAATAAAGATTGTGATTTGGCTCGTTCTGATGGGTTTAAAGGGTTTAAAATTATTTTTAAACCAGAGAGAAGAAGCTTTGAGGAGTTGAATTTGGAAGACGGGGTGAAAAAACAAATAAGTGTAGTTAATCAAGAAATGCACGATTTGATGAGATTTAAAGAAGAAATAGGTTAGTTTTTTTTTAGTTTTTTTTAGTGATTATTAAATTTTTTTTTAGATAAAATAATTTTGTCTTTTTAAGTTATTTTGTTATAAAAGGGGAATTAAATAAAATACTGTCTATAATTAAAATAAAATTATTAGATCTCGATTCTGGTAAAAAAAATCTCTGATGCATTTTTATTTTCTTGAAAAAATTAATTACCTTTTAAAATTTTAAAATAAAATATTTTTGCAAGCAAAAAAAAATGCAAAGTTCCAAATCCCCTCTCACTTCTTCCCACCGCACCAATTTCAGCAAAATTGTTTCCCCAACAATCGGAGACTCTCACCTATGTCCCAGTCTTAGTCTTGATAGTGAAGAGAAGAGTCTTCCAGACAAACCTCCTCCATCTTCACGTATTTCTTGTAAAAAAATTTAAAAACAATACCTTTTTTTTCATTAAAAAGCCAGACAAAAAGTAGTCAAATTCAAATCCAATAATGCTTCTTTATCAATGGATTCTTTTCAAATATCCCCCATAAAAATTACTAAATTTCCGAGTTCAGAATTTATGAAGATATCTTCAAAAACTGCCCTTCAAGACCTTCGCAACAAATCCAATAATTACTTCTCAGAAGATAAAGAATACAGCTCTTTGGCCTCCTTACCTTCCATGAAAAACGAGTCTGCGAGTCTTAGCCCCATAAGATCATGGAAAAAACAACTAAGGAACACTTTTCAACAGATTGAAATCAGCCTCTATTCAATGATTGCTATTGAAAAAAATAAAAAAGTCAAAAATATGAGATTTTATGAGAAAATTCTAGAATTTTTTTGCCTGAAAAAACGATATCCTAACCATTTGAAATCCAAAATTTCTTTTAATGATAGCGTGGTCATTTTCGAAGATAAAAATTCACCAGATTTTAGAGGCAACTCCCCTGAAAACAATTTAATTGATGTTTTGATGAAAAGACATATTGATTTCCTCGGGAAACAGACCCATTTTTATCAAACATCAAGAACCTGGTTTAAGGCCATGGTCTATATCATAAGTGATTTTTTGCAGGCTATTTTGTCTTTAATGTCTTGTATATTGTATATTATTTCTACATATGTGGACGAAAACTCTGATAAAACTTTTTTGAAGTTTATTCATACCAGCGATTATGTGATTACTGCCTTGTTTACTTTGGACTTGATGAGGCATTTCTTTGAAAGCAAAAACAAGATAATATTTCTTTTTAAAATACATAGCATCATAGATCTTTTGGCCATTTTGCCAATTTATTTACAGATTATTTTCAATTTCCAACAATCAGCTTTGGGGTTTTTGCATATTCTACAAATATTCAGAATAATCAGAATATTAAGACTTTATCGTTTATTCAAAGAATATGAGGTTGAAGGTACTGATAAAATCGAAAATTCATTAAACGAAGCTCGTTTTTCACTGCAAAAACAAATCGCAGTGCTTATTTGTACAACTTTTGCTCTTTTGTTCATAGCAGCAGGAATTTCCTATGAACTAGACGGAATTTTCGAAAGGACCTATGTTGTGATAAAAGCCAATGAAAACAATGAATACGTTAACTTTGATGATTTGTACACATTTTTCTATGCATTTTACCTGATGTTCCAGACTTTTTTTTCTGTGGGTTATGGTGATGTTTATCCAAGTGCTTCAAGTTCTCGTATATTGATTTGTTTTTTTGTGCTATTATTTCTCTTTGTGGGAGTGGATCAAGCATTGAAATTATATGAAATCAAATCAAAAACCTCACCATGGGACACTGAATACAAACATCATGACCATACTATAATATTAGGCATGTTTAATGAAAACACTATTTTAAAGATTTTGCAAGAATTATTCAAATTTGAACAAGAACAAAAAATCGAACATATTCTCTTGATAAGAAGTCTACCTCCTTCTGTTGAGTTCATGAATCTTATGGAAAGTCCGAGCTATGAGGGGAAAATCTCATATTTACAGACCTCTTTATTAAGTGAAGCGATGCCAATTAAGGCGAATATGAAAAAATGCAGGAATATTTTTCTTGTGAACGAGGCTCCATCAGCGTTTTCTTATGAGCAGGATAAGCAGATTGTTACTATGATGCTTTCCATGCAGGAATGCTTCCCCTTTATCAGTAAAATAGCAAGAATCAGCAGTCCAGAACTGGCTAAGGATTTCTATGGGAATTTGAGTCATTGGAACCCTTGGAATAAGGTTTTAAGCACTATAACATTCAAAAATAATTTGATGGTGGAGAATATTTTCAATAAAGGAATCGCTACAATGTTTTCAAATTTTTTTGGATCAAATAAACTGCTATCGATGCAAAAAGATTTGCCGAAGATTAATTGGTATATGGAGTATGGGGCAAGTTTATTGCAGGAGATGTTTTGTGTGAAGATATCGAAGTTCTTTCATGGGATGCATTTCAACATGGTGGTGCAGATTTTATCGAAGACGAGGAGCAAATTGAATGCAGAAGGGCTGGTTATCATAGGGATTAAAACGAGGTTTAATGATGAAGAACAAGATGGAAGGACTACTATATTGATAAATCCACAGGATTATATTGTGAAAAATGATGATCAAGGTTTTTTATTTGTATAATGTTTTTTTTATTTATTTATTTATTTATTTAATCAATTTATTTTTATAAATTTTTTCTTTTATAAAGGAATAGTGATAGCAACCAACCAAGAACGAGCGGAATTCTTATCCTATTTCCATATGGAGGCCAATGAGATCAATGCGATTTCTTTAATAAATGACAATGATGAAAGTTTTTCCCTAAAGAAGTTTTCCGTTTTCCGGGAGTTCGAACAGACCAACAAAGTCGAAAATGAGTTTACAATCAACAAATTCCTCAGTCATCACATCCTTCTATGGAAGGAAGATATAAGCCAAAAGGTTTCTGGTCAAATAATCCTCTTTTATGCTGACAATATCTTCGAAAGTGTGATCCCTTTATTACGTGCAAAGACCAAAAAGCCCATTTTTTTATATTCAGATTTGCAACCAACTGAACGTTGGTTCCGTTTTGCTGATAAAATACCCAATATTTACAGAGTTCAGGGCGATATGTTCGATATAAATCACTTGCGGAATTCTGGCATTCAAAAAGCTTATCATGTCTGTATTTTCAACCCAATGACTTTATCAATGAGTGAAACAAATACTCCTGAATGTCCTTTATTAGCTAATCTTATTGATGAATACTTTAATATTCCTTATACTATAGAGGTTAATGATCAAAATGAGATGAAATTTCTTGGTAATAAGCCAAAGAAATATATCGCTAATCTGGGAGTTCATTTTTACCCTAAATATATTGCAGGTGACCTTTATGTTCTGAATGTTCTGGACTCATTAATCTCTTTTTCATCATCGAACCCAACTTGTCTCGATATATTCATACATATGTTCATTTATAACGAAAATAGAACGTTTTCAAAAGAATTTGATGAGGAAATCGAATGGGGAACTCAAAACCAGAACACTAATATTTATGAGAATTTACAAATAAAAACAATCAAATGTCCTGATCTTTATAAGAATAAGAGCTATGCTGAGTTATTATTTGATTTCTGCGACCTAAAACCTTCCTTAATACCCATTGGACTTGTTACGGATCGATATACTAAAGTCAAAAAAATGAAGATTTCAAACATTAAAAAAACGAAAAATAATGTGAGTGTGAACTATTATCAAGGAACTGATTTTGAAGAAGAAATTGATCAAAACTTTCTGTCAAGACCATTAACCTTGACAAACCCTTTACCCACAACAATTTTGAATGAAAATGATAGGATTATTGTGATTGGAAACATGGGAAATATGAAGAATGAATATGATTCTGAGATAAGTCCTGATAATAAAGTGAATTTTAAAGATGGGGAAAGCCTTATTTTGGAAGATTTTCGTGAGAAAGAACATGAGGAAAATAGCAAGAAATTACTTGGTTTAATGGAGTTAACGTTGTCTGGAAAAAGGAAGATTAGAAAGAAAATTGAAGAGAAGAATATTATGATAAAGAATTTGATGGAAGAGATTGAAAGGAAGAAGTATGGTTATGGAAAATTAATAAAAATGAAGAAATTTTGAAT
>JFJP01024866.1_pt1 | contig 15358 bp, 13 predicted proteins | sample 431651 | NCBI WGS metagenome assembly JFJP01 (sample SAMN02602958, study PRJNA72255) | Microbial mat metagenome, whole genome shotgun sequencing project. | biome: fresh water; feature: sink hole; material: water; isolation source: purple microbial (photo- and chemosynthetic) mats found in... | reverse complement strand
CAATTAGTAAAGCTGGTATTTCTTGAACAGCTTGATGAGCTGCTGCTGCATTTCGTCATCGTCGCTCTTGAACTGGTTGAGCTTTTCTTTCTCTCCGTGCCACTTGGCGATGAGGTCTTCCATCTGGTTGCGGTTCTCGGACTTGAGTTCTTTCTCGAGTCCGGTCAAGAGTCTGCGCTGTGCGTAGCTGGTGAGCAGCGGTTACTCGGCTTGCCTCCTGCTGGCCTTCTCCTGGGCGATTCTTTCTTTGAGCAGCGAGATGCGGTCTTTGTAGAAGTTCTCGACGGACTGGATGACGTCGCAGGTGTCCTTGACTCTCGACTCGCGGTCTTGCTTGAAGTTCTTCTTGTCTTCGATGGCTTTGTTCTTCTTCATGTTGAAGATGGTCTTGTTGCTGGTGAGTCTGCGGCTACATGTTGCGCATGTACCTGACCTCTTCGTCGCGGTTGCGCAGCTGGGCGGCCTTCTCGTGGTAGGTGAGGCCTTCCTGGATCTTGTCTTGGTAGATCTGCAGCGCTTTGGCGCGGTCTTTTTGGCTGGTCATTCGCGCCTGCTCGGCTCGCTTGGCTCTCGCTTCCTCGACCTTGCTGAGGTTCTACCGTACCTTCTTGTTGTGGCTGATGTAGTCCTGGAGCTCTTTCTTGTACTGCAGCTTCTTGCTCTGCAGCGTCTCGTGCACGCTGGATTGGGCGCGATTTCCGTCGAGGTATTCTCGGATGTTCGAGAGGCCTTGACTCATGGTGGCTGGATCGTAGACGAGGCCGTCTCCGTGCTTCTCGAGGTGGCGGAACTCTTTGGCGACTCTGTCGTTGACGGGGGCGTTCTGGTAAGCGGGGAGTACCTGGGGTTTGATCAGCTTGACTTCGCGGGAGAGCTTGTCTCGTCTGAGTCCGTAGACGTTGGACTCGATTCTGCGGACGACTTCGTGCTTCCTCGAAGCGATGCCTGCGGACTTGGCTCTGCTGGCCAGCTTCTTCTCTCCGCTGGCTCTGGTGAGCGGTTGTTTCTTGGCTTTGGCTTGCCGCTTGTTGTACTTGGGCTGGAGCTCGATGCCTCCGTAGTTGATGGGGTCTTCGCTGAAGACGGGGATGGATCCGGGAGGCATTTTGCCGTCTTGCATCATTTTGGCGAACATGGCATCGTGAGGGGGTTTGAGGTGCGCTTTGTCGTTTTTGCGGTATTCTGAGTTGCTGGCGCGGTTGAGCTCTTGTTCTTGATTGAAGCTTTCGTGTCTGTTTATGTCGGAGTCTATGTGTTCGACCATCTGCTCTTCTTCGCCGTCCTCTGGGCCGGTTTCGCCGTCTTGGTTGAGGTTGTGCCAGAGGGCGTCGAGCAGCTGCAGCATGTCGCTGATGTTCTTCTTGTTGCCTTTGGCTATCTTGTCGCCTTTGATGTGCGTCAGGTCGACTTGCAAGACCTCGTTCGCCAGCTTGTTGATGAGGCTTTGGATTCGCTCGCCTGCCGAGCAGCCTCGGGTTTCCTTGTCGAATTTGCTTCGGTCAAACTGCGCTGTACCGGCTTTGGCCATGAGGGCGCGGTACACCTCGATGTAGAAGTCGTCGGAGGATAGCAGGTCCTGGTAGTTCTTGGTGCTTGCCGGCTTGGCCAGGCCCAGGTTGTCGATCAGGTTCTCCGAAAGCTTCACGATCTCGTAGTCGAACTCTTCGGCCATTATTGCTGTGCAAAATAGCACACTGGGTTTGAAAGTTAATTAGAAGCTTCTTGGAGCGCTTTTTGGATGAACTCTTTCTTCTTCTGGCTGAGCTCCACCGAGGCCATCGCCTGGCCGAGCTCTGGCTCCGAGGCCCACTGCTTGAGCAGGCGCGACATGCGCAGGTCGAGTTCTGCGTCGGAGGACTTGGTCTTCCAGACGGTGCCGATGATGTTCATCACCTTCTGCAGGTTCTCCAGTTTGTTCAGCACGACGGCTCGGTGTTTCTCGAGCAGCTCCACGAGGAAGCGGTGCGAGATGACCGCTTCGCCTTTGTCCACTTTGAGCGGCAGGAAGGCCAGCCACTCGTTCACCAGCAGCTTCTGGAAGTCTTGGGTCTGGGAGTCCCAGGTGGCCTTGATGATCTTGCCGATGGACGAGACGGTGTTCTCTCTCGTCGCGTTGTAGATCTCTTCGTCTTCGGCGCCGCGAGGCAGCTGGAAGGAGTTCTTGAGGGTCGAGAGCGAGTCTTCGAGGCAGGCCATCCACTTGTCTTTGAGCACCAGCGCCATCGAGCCGAGGCCGTAGACCGCGGCGTGTCGCACGAAGACCTGCGGATACACGCAGTACTTCTTGAGGTACTGGAAGTACTCGGCCAGCCGCGAGTCGCCGATGAGCAGGCCGAGGTGGTCGACCGAGTCGCAGATGAGGAAGAGGCCGAACTTCTTGATCATGTCTGTCTGGGAGTCTTGCAGCGAGTTGTGGATGAACATGAGGTGCAGGCGCTCGAAGATCGGCAGCGCCTTGGCCTTGTGCGTCTCGAAGAGCTTGCCGAAGATCTCGGCGATAGAGCAGTGCAGCTGGTTCTCCAGGTCCTTGTCTTGCTCGTACACCTCGAGCACCTCGAGCTCGTCTTCTTCGGTGTCGATCTGCTTGTCCGTGTTCTTCTTCCGCTCGTCGGACCGCTGCAGGTGGTCGATGCACTTGTTGAACAGCGAGTCGAGCTCTTCGGCGGAGAAGATCTCCCCCGAGTTCTCGATCAGCTTCTGCATCGCAGTGGCCTGCTTTATCAGGATCTCTGGCTCGTTCTCGCCGTCCATGATTTCCCACAGTCGTGCGATGAAGGCTTTCGCGAGGATGGGCAGTTTGGAGGCCATTTCGGGGGAGAGCTTGATGCTCTCGACCATGGGTGCGAGACACTCGGCAGCAGTGGTGCGGATCTCTTCGTTGGTTTCGTAGGCCATGAGTTTGTTGACCACGTTGTAGACGGCTTCGATGAAAGGGCTCATGGCAGCAGGGCAGTCCTGGAGGAAGGCCGAGATGGTCGCGAGCGCGTTGTTGCACTCGTCGTCGATGAAGGTGTGGAAGACTTCTTTCTTCTCATCTTGTTTGTCCACCAGGGGATCCTGCGGCTTCTGCTCCGGCATGCTGCTCGCGACGTCGTTGCAGACCACGACGATCGAAGGGACGATTCTGGGGATGTACGAGTCGAACTTGCCCTTCATCACCTCGCTGATCCGCGGCCAGGCCTGCAGGATGAAGTTCCTCTGCGGGTCTTCTTCCTTCGACAGGTGGTTCTCCTGGATGTAGATCATGGCCGCGACCAGCCGGTCTGCGTACGGCGCGAAGGTCGAGTAGCCGATCTGATGGCTGATGATCGAGATGCACTCGATGGAGTTGCCTCTGAGCTTCTTGAAGTTGGGGTTGTTGACCTGTTCGAGGATCTTGAGCAGCACCTCCATGGTCATGTTGTAGTGCGGCAAGAAGAGGTCCGGCGCGCCGACGCAGAGCGCCGAGAGCGCGTTGAGGGCGTTCTCTTTGACGAAGCTGGAGGCCTGGTCGATGATCGAAGTGATGGTGCTGTAGAGCTGGTCGAAGATGGGGGCGAGGTGCTTCTCGTCGCAGTTCTCGATGAAGTTCGTGGCGCAGGCGCAGGTGTGGGCGACCACGCGGGGCACTTTGTCGGCCATGCTCTTGAGCAGCAGGGGGAGGATCTCTTGGTGGTAGAACTCCTGGAACTTGGGGGCGAAGTCGTCCGAGATCTGTCCCAGACAGTGCAGCACGGCGTAGCGCACGCGAGGCTCGGGGTGGAAGGCGTACTCCGAGAGCTTGATGACGATCGGCTTGATCGCGTCGACGTCTTCCATGTACTCGCCGACCTGCGACAGAGCCATGAAGGCCGCGAAGACTTTCTTCCAGTCGTTGGTGGCCAGCAGCTGGGCCACGCAGTCGCTCAGGTACTGCAGCATGATCTTGGAGCCGACGCTCGAGCAGAGGCGGTCGATGCAGTCCGTGGCGAACTTGATGGCTCGCTGGGACTCGTCTTCCATCTTGACCTCGTCGAAGCCGTCCGGGGGATTGCTCCACTCTTCGGGACACTCGTCGGGGATCTCGATCATGTGCAGGAAGACCATCTCGACGATCTGGCTGAGCAGCGCCTTCTTCTCTTGCAGGAACTCCGGGTACCGCTGCGACATCGAGACGGCCACCTCCAGCGCCTGGTCCTTCACCAGACTCTCCAGGTCCTTCGACCCGCGCACCCTGAACATCAGACTGATGAGGTCTGCGAAGTTTTCTCGGAAGAACTTGGGGTCCGTCTCGACGATCTCGCTGACCACAGAGAGCACGTCGCAGGCGTGGTCGATGTGTGCGCTGGGGCCGAAGAACATGTCGGTGAGCAGCGTGAGGACGGGCGAGGAGAAGAAGAAGAACCGCTTGACTTCTTTGGGACTCAGCGTGGTGATCAGCGAGCCGAGCGCCTGGATGGCCACCACGCGCAGCTTCAGTGAGCCGACCTCCATGGCGCGCTTGATCACTTCGGAGGCTCGGTCGAGGTAGTTGGTGATGTTGTCCGAGATGTACATGAAGAGCACCGAGCAGACGTTCAGCGCAGACTGCATGCTCTTCTCGTCGCCCAGGTTGAACAGCCCGAAGACCGTGTCCAGCTGCGTCAACTTTTTTTACCAGGTCTGGCCACAGCGCGGCGTTGGGCAGCTTGCAGGCTTCGGAGACCACGGGCGAAGTCAGCAGCGAGCCGCCGATCTCGCCGATGGCGTCTGCTATCTGCTTGCGGACGTCTTCTTGCGGCTCGTTGTGCAGCGCGAGGAAGATCTCCTTTTTGAATCGAGCTCGGGTAGACTCGGGCAGTTTCGCGTAGAGGTCGGGGGAGAGCGAGTTGTAGGAGCTGAGGGTCTTCTGCAGCCAGACACAGACGGTCTTCTTCGTGGAAGCTGGGATTTCAGCCGCTGTGTGAGTCCAGATCTACCTTGGAGGATGGTGAGCAGGAGTTCGACCATTTCAGTTGGCTTGGTGTTGGCTGATTCCTGCAGTATTTTCTCGCTGTTTTCTCTCAATAACTGGTCCGGTGAGAGGCCGTGCTCCAGAAGAGCAACTAGTTGGCGAACGTCTTCACTCGTCATTACAATAATAGAATCCCCATCAACTAAAATTCATATCTGCAATAGAAACTCTCGCGAATTTTGATGTCCTTTAATAATTAGGAACTTTCGGCAGTATGGTGGTCGCTCGAGCCGGGCTCGTGCAGCTGTCTCGGTGCTGCTCGTTGAGGCGCTCCGAGCTGCTGGTGGCTGCTGGTCAAGGCAGCTGTTGGTTCGATTGGTGCTTTGGCAGTGATCGAGGTATAGAGGTCTAGATGCACTGTGGCGTGAACAAGAAAAGCGGATGAGACGGAAAAACCTGATGCATGAAAAACAGGATTTGGGAAAGCTTCAGAGATCAAAAGCGATCACCACGAACCATCAACTGCAATGGCGAAGCGATAAAAAACCCGACAGCTTCAAAAGCCCAGTACTAGCAGCAGCATCAGAACCGCAAAGAACCGCCGAACGATCGCATCGACGAGCACACAGGGGCAAACAGATACGACTGGATCCACGAGACAGCACAGCCACGACGAAGCGAGAGACGAGCAGCTGCTCTCGGATGGAGCGGTCCGAGGCTCAAAGAGACCTTCCGTAGGCGATCGTCAATTACATTAGTCGAATCTCTGGATGGCGTTCAAGTAGCCTTCGATCTCTGCGACGGTGAGGGTCCTGAACTTCGGCTGAGCAGCGGTGACGAGGCCGACTTCAATATCGGTCGCTTTGAACTCCTGGCCGACGACTGCCTGCAGTGTGCTGATGGCGAGCTTGACGGTCTCGATCTCGCTCATGGTCTTGTCCAGGTCTGGCTTTTGTCTGAACTGTTTCTCCATGTGGTTTATGGCCTCTTGCTCTTTGACGCCTGAAGCGCAGGCTCTGTACCCGTAGTAGTGTCCCGCAGGGTCGATCTTGTAGAGCAGCGGACCCTGTTCCTCGTCGATGCCTCCGAAGATGGTTTCCACGGCGTACGGCCTCATGAAGGCTCTCTGGGTGTACAGCTGGGCGACGTCTGCGAGTCTCTGGGCGAGGACGTCTACGGGGACGTCGTGGCCGTTGTCCTGCGAGTACTCGAAGGCTTCCTGTCTGGTTCGCTGGACGAGTGCGCGCGCATCGGCTGGTCAACAAGCGAGCTACCCAACACGCCGGTGGTCATGGCTCCGAGTAGCGGAGTGATTCTGTGGAGGTTGGTGACGCTGGCTGGGTCGATGAGCTTGTCCTGGGTGAGGCGTGCGTACGGGGATGCGCTTCTCCGTGACGAAGACGACCGAGTCCGCGCCTTTGGTGGCCACGGACGTGAGGTTCGAGGTCCTGATCGCTTTGAAAGAGTATTCTGGTCACTCCCTGCCTACCGACCTGGTGCAGCTTGCCTTCTGGACTGAACACGGTGATGCGGAACTCGTGGCTTTTCATCTTCTACTTCGACTATTGATTCTGCGATGCTGTCTAATTGAAGGTCGAAGCTGGAGAATAAAGAACGTGAATTTATTTTCGATGCAAGTCGACCCCAAGCAGCTCGTCGTGCAGCTCCTGGAGTTCGCCGAAAGCTATACCGCAGGCAAAGCGGCCATGGACCAGGTAGACCTGACTTCACTCAAAGCAAACCTGCGACCAGCTGGCCCAGTTCCTCATCTACTACATGGACCACCAGACCGACAGCAGAAATAGCAAGAATAAGCTCGACGCTATCAAAGAGACCGTCAAAGTCGTCATCGAAGGTCAGTCTTTCTCCCTTTTGCTTTCTCCCAGTCCAGACTAACCCGCAGACGACTCCATCGACAGCGAAGAGAAACTCTCTTTCATCCGAGAAGCTGTCCTGGAGACCGACTCCGCCGTGCTCAAAGAGACTTCGAAAGGGCTCCAGTCGACCCATGCGCTGCTCGAACAAGAGATCGCTGCTCTTAAGACCAGAAGCGAAGAGCTCGAAGCAGTGAACGACAATCTGAACATCTTGCAGGCCGAACTGTAGACTCCTATAAATAGCGAGCTCAAGCTCGCGCAAGCAGAGACCCAATTCGAGGCCAGCGAGTCCGAACTCAAAGAGAAAACCGAGCTAATCCTCACGCTACAAGAAGACATCAATCACCTCAAGGAAGACTTCGAGAAGAAACAAGATCAACTCGAGGAAGAAGCTCAAGCCAACCTGCAGAAGGCAGCAACGATCCAAGCGCAGCTGGCCAAAAACGAAGCGTACTCTCGCATGACCCAGCGAGTACCTCTCGAAGCAGCTAGTCGACAGGAAACAAATCGAGGATCTGCGAGACCAGCTGTTCAAGCACGAAGAGACTGCGAAGGACCAGGAAAGCAAGCTGAACAACCTGAACCTAGAGCTGGGCAAGAAAACGATGAAAATCTCGCAGATGGTTTCAACCAACCAGATCCTCCAAACCCAGATCGACGAGCTCCGATCCGAAAGCGAGAAAGACCGGACGACTCTGGAGAACGAGATCCTGCAGCTGAAGACGCTTCTCGCAGACCAGGATAAACTGCTCGAGCAGTTAGAAGAGGAGAAGGAAGACAGCCCCGAGAACGAAGACACAAACCTCGGCACCCTCGAGTCCAACAACGGCTTCGAAGTGGACTTCGACTCCCTCATGCAGAGCTCCACCACGGTGCATGGAGCCGGGCCAGGCAGTCCTCGCCACTCCTTCCTGCGAGCTCGCATGAACACTCTGGACACCCGCAGCCGCAGAGTCAGCGTCAACAAGCCTCCTTCCCACGCGTCAGAAAAGCCTGAACCGCCTGCCAAGCTCGCGGTCGCCAGCAAAGAGACGCAGACGGTCGAGCAGACAGCAGCCGCTCCGGAGCAGGCCGCACCATCCGCTGCTCTGCTGCAGATCGAAGACCTGAAGAGACAGATCAGCGACCTCGAAGCGACAGTCGCTCGACTGACATCTGCAGGAAAGGAACACGAGCAGCAGCTCAAAGCGAGCCAAGCGCAGATCGAGAAGCTGACTCAAAAGCTGATCACGGCTTCGATGGAGAGCTCCGAAATGCTCAACGAGATCAACAGCCAGTACGAAGCAGCGATGCAGCAGCTGAAGAAGGCCAAGGCCAAGTAGCTCTCTCCAGACTAACCATTAATTGCTGTCTCCACTCTCCCTCGACCGGCTCAAGCCACCGACCAGCTCCACGACTGCAGCCAGCCAGCGTCCGGCCTCAGAGCTTTCTACTAGACATTCCATTTTGTTGGATCTTTTTTCTTTAGTTTAGGGTGAGTTGTGAGTGTTCAGACGTCTTGATGTTTAAAGATCAAATGATACCGTGTTCTAAAAGCGCTTGGGCAATCCTCCCGGATTCCCTACCCAACTATCCTGCCTAGCTTGCGCTATGTATCTTTTGCTGCCTGCGACGCTACCGATACGGACCGTGAATCCCAAGGGTTTCTATTTGATGCGCCGTGGCTGCTCGGACGGTCGCCGAAGGATGCTCGTCTGCGCGTGGCCGGTCGCCCGGCTGGGCGCGACGAAGCCGTTCCAGCTGTCCCGCCTCGAGCGGTTTAGGCATTTGTATTAATTTTAGCCATCTACTAATTAGTGAAGTTATGTTATTTCTATGTAGTCGTCGCCTTGTCCGGTGAGGAGCGCTGAGTGAGCGGAGGGTACCTTCGAAGCCGTTGATGGAGTCTTGGAGCTGGACGAACTTGCCGGGTCTGCCGGAGAACACTTCACTCATGAAGAATGGCTGGGAGAGGAACCTCTGGATCTTCCTCGCTCTGTTGACCGTCAGTCTGTCTTCGGGCGAGAGGTCGTCCATGCCCAGAATGGCGATGATGTCTTGCAGCGACTTGTAGTCCTGCAGCAGCTTCTGCACGCCTCTGGTGACTTGGTAGTGCTTCTCGCCGACGATGTTGGGGGAGAGCATCTTCGAGGTCGAGGCCAGCGGGTCGACTGCGGGGTAGATGCCCAACTCGGTGAGCGCTCTGGACAGCACGGTGGTGGCGTCGAGGTGGGCGAAGGTGGTGGCGGGGGCAGGGTCGGTCAGATCGTCAGCAGGCACGTAGACGGCCTGGACCGAGGTGATGGAGCCCTTCTTGGTGGTCGTGATGCGTTCCTGCAGCGCGCCGAGATCGGTGGCGAGGGTGGGCTGGTAGCCGACGGCGGAGGGGATACGGCCGAGCAGGGCGGAGACTTCGGAGCAGGCTTGGGTGAACCTGAAGATGTTGTCGATGAACAGCAGCACGTCTTTGCCTTCGTCGTCTCGGAAGTACTCCGCGATGGTCAGGCCGGTGAGGCCGACTCTCGCTCTGGCTCCGGGAGGCTCGTTCATCTGTCCGTAGACCAGCGCGGCTCTGGACTCTTGCCAGGTGTCTCCGATGACTTTGAAGTCTCTCATCTCGTGGTACAAGTCGTTGCCTTCTCTCGTGCGCTCGCCGACGCCTGCGAAGACGGAGTAGCCTCCGTGGGCCTTGGCGACGTTGTTGATCAGCTCCATGATGAGCACGGTCTTGCCGACTCCGGCGCCTCCGAAGAGACCGATCTTTCCTCCTCTCGCGTACGGAGCCAGCAGGTCCACGACCTTGATGCCGGTGATCAGCAGCTCCTCGCCGGAACCCTGCTCGACGAAGAGCGGAGCTTCTCTGTGGATGGGCGAGACCTTCTCGGTGATGATCGGTCCTCTGTCGTCGATGGGGTCTCCGATGACGTTCATGATTCTGCCGAGACACTGCGGACCGACGGGGATTCTGATCGGGTAGCCCGTGTCGATGACTTCCTGGCCTCTCACCAGGCCGTCCGTCGAGTCCAGCGCGATGGTTCTGACCTTCGAGTCACCCAAGTGCTGGGCGACTTCGAGCACCAGTCTGTTCTCCACACCGGAGACTTCGAGGGCGTTGAGGATCGGCGGCAGCTTGCCTTCGAACTGCACGTCGACGACTGCACCGATGACCTGCGAAATCTGTCCGCGCGAGGTGGCTTCGGGGGCTGCGTCCTTCCTGGCCGCGGGTTCTCTCTTGGCCGCGAAGCCTGCCCGGAGCGCGGTTGCCTGGAGCTGCTGTTTGAGTCCTCGCATCAGCATGGATAATTTATAAGATGGATATCCCAGTGAGTCTAATGTCTCCAATTAATTATCGCTTATTTCGTTGCGGCTGCTGCGGCCTTGTTCGCGAGGTCCTTGTTCACACGGTTCAGAGTGGCGCTCGCTGCCTGTGCGACGTTCGTGCTGCGTGAGTCCGCGGGTACCTCGGGATCCAGGCGCCTCCAGCGACGGTTCTGAAGCAGGCGCTGCAGGCCCAGATGCCTGCTGCGGATCTCTTGAGGGTGTTCTGGTCAGCCGGGCCTACCTTGCCACAGAACGGACACTCGTAGGCGAGTCGCTGCGATATCTCGAACTTCTTGACGATTCTTCGGAGGGTCGAACTGTATCTGGGGCCGTACTTTCCGACGATGCCTGCTTTCGCTGTTCGCTTTCCCATCTTAATTGATAGATTTATATGCAGACTGGAGGTCACTTTAATTCCATCCATGAGTGCGCTGCCCCCCAAGAGCGACAAGCCCGAGAAGCAGGCGAAGAACAAGAAGGAGAAGGCTCCCGAGCTGGTAGTCTCTCGTCACCCAGAGCGAAGAAGACCAGGCGCTGAAGGACAACCTGACGAACTGGGTCGAGGCGATCAAGTCTCCGGACAGCTCTACAAAAGAAGAGCACATCCACAAGATCTTCAAAGAAGTCATCAACGCGACCTCGTCGATGACCAGCATCCCCAAGCCCATGAAGTTCCTCCTGCCGCTCTACCCTGCGCTCGTCGCCGAGTACGAGCTCACCCCCGCCGGTCGGACGAAAGTATTGATCTTTAATCCAGCAATTCTTCGCAGACCTCTTGAGTCTCCTGTCCGGCACCCTGGCCGAACCCTACGACCACCAAACCTTCGCCTACCTCAAGGCAGGCACCGGCGGCAACTTCACCGAGTGGGGCCACGAGTTCCAGCTGCACCTCGCAGGCGACATCACCAAGCTCTACGCCAAGCGCCTCGAGACCAAAGAAGACACCAAGGAACTCATCGACCTCTCCAAGAAACTCGTCCAGTACTTCATCAAAGCCCACAGCGAGATCGACGCCATCGACCTGCTGCTCGAGATCGACCAGCTGCCCATGGCTCGCGACTACATCGACAAAGACAACATCCGCAAAATCTACGACTACCTCCTCGCCTCGACGCCGTTCTCCGCAGATGCTGAGGAATACGTGAACGTGCTGAGGACTGCCTACGACTTCTGCATGAAGGTCGGCGAGCACTTCCTCGCTCTCCGCGCTGCGATGAAGCTGGACGACATCGGCCTGCTGACCGAAGCCTTCAACGGCTGCGAGGACCCGCTGGTGAAGAAGCAGCTGGCCTACAGTCTGGCCCGCCAGCGCCAGGTGGTCGAGACGGACAGCGACGAGCTGCGCGAGGTGATGTCGAACTCGAAGCTCTCCGAGTTCTACCTCAAGCTGCTCAAAGACCTCGACGTGGAGAAGCCCAAACACCCCGACGACATCTACAAGGCGCACCTCGACAAGCTGCCCGACGAGAACCAGGGCCTCATGTCCGCGACCCACAACCTCGCGATGACCTACACCAACGCCTTCGTCAACATGGCCTCCTGCAAAGACAGCCTCATGCTCGACGCCAAACAGCCCTGGCTGCCCAGCGTCAAAGAAGAAGGCATCCTCGCCGCCGTCGCCTCCATCGGCCTGACCACCCTCTGGAGCGGCGACGAGTCCGCGAACCTCCTCAGCGAGTACCTGGACCTCAAAGACGGCTGGGCCAAGGCCGGCGCCTGCATCGGCTACGGCATCGCGAACTCGGGCATCTGGAGCGACACAGACCCCGCCAAAGCCATCCTCGAAGAACACCTCGACTCCAAGGAAGACCTCGTCCGCAGAGGCGCCTGCATGGGCCTGGGTTTGGCCTACGCCGGCACCGCCCGCGAAGACCTGCGAGACGGCCTCACCCGCATCGTCACCGACCTCGGCATCGGCCCCGACACCGCAGGCTTCGCCGCCCTCTCCCTCGGCCTCATCTTCGTCTCCAAGTGCGACGAAGACGCCATCAACACCATCCTCACCGTCCTCATGGAAAGACCCGCCAGCGAACTCAGCCAGTCCACCGCGCGCTTCTTCGCCATCGGCCTCGCGCTGCTCTTCCTCGGCCAGCAAGAGAAGTGCGACGTCACCCTCGAAACCCTCCAAGCCATCGAACACCCCCTCGCTCGCTTCGCAGAGGTCTGCGTGCAGGCAGCCGCATACGTCGGCTCGGGCAACGTGCTCAAGATCCAAGAGTTCCTCCAGAAGTGCATCCCCCACGAAACCAAACCCGAAGCCACCCTCCCCCAGCAGATGGCCGTCCTCGGCATCGCCTTCATCGCGATCTCCGAAAAGATCGGCAACGAGATGTCCGGCAGACTCATGAACCACATCCTCCAGTACTGCGAACTCGAAGTCAAGCGCGCACTGCCCATAGCCATCGCGATGCTCAACATCTCCAACCCCAGCATCCTCGCCACAGACCTCCTCTCCAAACTCGCCCACGACGAAGACCTCGAGATGTCGCTGCGAGCAGTCTACGGCCTCGGCCTCATCGGGCTGGGCACCAACAACTCGCGGTAGACTCTCCTCACCCAGAATCGCAGGCATCCTCCGCAACCTCGTGGTGCTCTTCTACAAAGACTCCAGCAGGAGGTACGCCATCCGCGTCTCGCAGGGCCTGCTGTCTGCGGGCAAGGGGCTGGTGACCGGCAACCCCTTCTACTCGGACGGCTTCCTGTACTCGAAGGTGAGCATGGCCGGCCTCTTCGTGGTGGCCAACTGCATGCTCGACATGGAGAACGTGATGGTCAAGAAGTTCAACTACTGCATCTACTACCTCGTCTGCTCGCTGTACCCGCGCTGGCTCTTCACCGTACCCCCTGCTCACCCAGGTCGACGAGAACCTCGAGAACTACCCGCTCACCGTCCGCGTCGGCCAGGCTGTGGACACGGTCGCACAGGTCGGCAACCCGAGGACCATCACGGGCTTCCAGACGCACACCTCCCCGATCATCTTCTCCTACGGCGACCGCGCAGAGATCGGCACCGAGGAGTTCATCCCCGTGACCAAAAACCTGATCCTCGAGAACTTCGTGATCGTGAAGAAGAACCCCGACTTCGAGAAAGAGAAAGAAGCGCCCAGGAAAAAGACCTCTGCCTCCATATATTTCTAATTAGATGGTTCCCCTTAAACGACCAATTTCCTGTCCATGAGCGACGTCAGGTAGTAGATCTGCCACCACGAAATTAGTGCAATCGCCACGATCTCTGCGACGGTGCTGTACACCAGGTGCTGGTGCGACTGTCGCACGACTGCTCAGCAGAGACTACTCTCCTTCCTTTTGATCAGCCGAGACTCGGACTGCTCCAGCTCCACGATGTTGTGGAAGAGCGTGCCGATGGCCTTCTCCGTCCTCTCCGTCACCGTGGCCACCTCGTCCTTCTGCACCACCTGTTCGAACTTCTTGCAGGTGTGGAAATTCGCCATCACCACGCCGACCGCGTCTTTGCTGTCCAGGTTCTCGATGCTTATCGTGTAGTCGCCGCCGTTGTTCGCAACCACTCTCCAAGATGCGTCTGTGTCGTCGTCTTCGCGCTCCGAAGCTGAGTGTTTGTCCAGCAGCACCTTGCCCGTGTTGTCCGTGACCACCAGCCTCGTCGTCTGGCTCTTTTCTCGGTCCACGATCCCGGTGGTGAGCAGCGAGAAGAAGTCGAAGCTGATGCTGCAGTTCTTGAAGGTTTCTTTGTGCGTGAAGTACAATTCCTGCTCAGTCTCGGCTACCCTGGACTCCTTCGCGGGGACCTCCACCTGGTAGATGAGGTTGTGCTCGTCCTGGTTCAACACCCCCATCAGCTGGCAGCCGACGTCACACGAGAGCAGCACCAGCAGCAGCACTGCGAGCAGCGGACTCTTCCAGCCAGAAACTCCCTGCATTTCGCCAGCAAACAATTACTAGCGAGCAGTCCGGTAATTAAATGGCTTTCGCACTCAATACTGAAAACTCGGATAAAAAGTTTGTGAAGAAGACTGTCAAGCCTTCCAGGAAGAGTAGCCGCGGTTCACTCGAGGCATCGAGAGCTTCAACTCCATCACGAGACTCCTGACCCAAAACGACCTCAACTACATCTCCAAAGCAAGCATCGGCCACGAGCACCTCCTCCGCAGCCTCGACGAAGGCGTCCGCGTCGGCCGCAGCTCCGTCAAGTTCGACAGCGAGTACCGAGGCAGGCTGCAGAAAGTCTACAACTCGCCCACCAAAACTAAACCCAGCGACTCGGTAGCCTCGCCTCAGCAGAACCTCCACGACCTGCAGCTGCGACAGAGCGAGAACAACAAGATCCTCACGCACATCCGGGTAGTCTCGGGTGAGCAGAACTCGAGTCTCGGCGACAAAAAGCATCCCAAGCTCAAAACCTTCCCCTTCCAAGCAGGCCTGCACTCTGGCAGCAGCTCGACCATTAAGGACATCCATCAGTCGAAAGTAGCGAGGTCCAAAGACTTCCAGCCGAAACACCTGACTTCGATGATCAGCAGCGAGAAGAAGGTCGGACTCAGGAAGCCTGGCGAGACAGTCAGCCTCTACGACAACATCCTCAGCAAGAAGTCCTACACTTCAGTCGACGCGAAGAAAATGATCATCAGCAAGGTCAACATCAAGTCAAAAGACAAGGCCAGCGCCGACCCGGTCAACCTGCACAGCAAGCCTGCAGGCTACAACCCGAACGGTCCGCTATCCAAGTACAGAGACATCAAAGAAGTGCTCACGTCGCGGAAGACGAGCCACAAAACTTCTCTGATGGAGTCCAAGAAGAGTCCACGGAGCGAAATGCCTCTGCACCTGATCAGCTCGCTGAAGTCCGACGACCAGTTCCGCATCTACGACAGAAGCAACATCGAGTCGGATAAGATCCTCTCCGAAGACCGCTCTTTCGGCAGAGTCTTCGCGCGAGCCCAGACCAACGGCCTCAACTCTCCGCAGAACAACACCTCAGCCAACGAGCGAGACCTCTTCTCGCTGCAAGATATGAACCAGCCGATGCAAGACTACGACCAGCTCTTCCGCAGAAGCATCGGACCCGCGCTGTCTTTCCCCGAGATCTCGAACCCCGAGCTCTCCAAAGCGATGGAGCGAATCCAGAGCCACGTAGAAGAGAGAGACAGCGAGCTGCAGCTGCTGAGAGAAGAGAACTCGCTGCTTCGCGAGGAGCTCGCCTCGCTCTTCCGAGAGAACCAAGTCCTCAAGTCCAAGCTCTCGCTCCACAGTTTTCCTTCCTCCAGTAATAACATCAAATAACTTCGACTCTACTCTTACTTTCTGTTCTATA
>JFJP01038866.1_pt1 | contig 15359 bp, 10 predicted proteins | sample 431651 | NCBI WGS metagenome assembly JFJP01 (sample SAMN02602958, study PRJNA72255) | Microbial mat metagenome, whole genome shotgun sequencing project. | biome: fresh water; feature: sink hole; material: water; isolation source: purple microbial (photo- and chemosynthetic) mats found in... | reverse complement strand
GGATTGTCGCGCCCTCGTGGGTCGAGGCGGCGACGATCCGGCGCAGCAGCGAAAGGGGCTTCTGGGTGGGATGCTTCCCGAACTCCTTCTCACTCGGCGGCGGCGTGGGGATGCTCCAGACCGAGCGCATCTGGGTGGCGTCCTTCTTCATCGGATCTTCTGGGAAGTGCCCGTTCTTCATGGCGTCGTAGTTGAAGACGTGCTTGGCCTTCTTGTCCTTCCGCGCCCAGATCAGGGTCTCGTGGCTGGCCGTGAAGAACCGGCAGCTCAGGTTGGGAGCCGCGTTGGGCTTGAACCAGGCGATGTCGTTCAGGATGTGGAAGCCGAGCTTCTGGATCAGGAAGCCGCATTGGTAAATCGAGTGGTAAGTCCCACTTACCCAAAGGGTTCCTTCTGGCTTGAGTATCCGGTGGCACTGCCCCAGCCATGCCTCGTGGAAGGCCAGGTCCTCTTCAAAGCCATTGCTCTTATCCCATTTGCCCTTGTTCACGCTCACCATCCGCCCATTTTGGCAGGAAAAGCCGTCGTTCGAGAGCATGTAGGGCGGATCGGCGAAAATCATGTCCATAGAGTTGTCCGCGAAGCCGGACATGACTTCGAGGCAATCGCCCAGGTAGAGGGTGAAGCTCCCTCCCTCGAAATAGGGCCTCAAGCCTTCCGACTCATCATCTTTTGATATGCCCGGTTGAAGTTCATCCAAAATATGGTTTTCGAAAGTGTTCGCCATTCTAAACAGATTATTATGTCGTTGCGCCCAACCGGCCATGTTTGACTTAGACCCTCCATTGTAATCGCGATCAGGAATCCCTGCCACGAATTGCTCTTCAATGAAAAGGCTCCTTCAAAGATTGCTATGGACTTTATTCCTTCACGCTGCGTTGCTTATGTCTGGTACCAAAGATAATAAAAAAGCGGCTCCTTCCAACCGTGCGCATTGTAAGCTGGACGCGAGCTTAGTCCTTGAAGAACCTATTTATACACCGAGATGTTTTGCGTCTTTGCTTCAATACGTAGCTGCTTTGCCATGCCTCTGGCGTTTTGGGATTTCGGCATGCCTTGATCCTCAACCTGCAACCCTCCCTCCCCCCAAGCTACCTCAGACCTTCCCAAGGCAGGCACAGGGTCGCTGGCCGGCTGCGGATGCTCAGGAAGTCGGCGGTATGTGGCCGAGGCCGGGCGCAGCGCCGCTCAGATGACGCCCAGGGCGTTGCGGACGCGGCTGGCGATGAGGATGCCGAGCTTCGAGAGGTTCGAGACGCGGAAGCGGCGGCCGAGCACCTGCTCGGGGCGGGCCTGGCGGATCTTGCGGAACAGGCGCAGGTAGTAGGCGTAGGCCAGATAGACGCCCAGCCGCGCGTCCTTGTCGAGCCGGCGGATGCCGAGCAGGGCCGCGTCGAAGTCCTTCTGGATGTCGGCCTCGATGGCCGCCTTGGCCTTCTGGTCGAAGTGCTCGAAGCTCTCCACGCCGGGGAAGTAGATGCGGCCCCGCTCGTCGCGGTCGCTCTGGATGTCGCGCAGGAAGTTGATCTTCTGGAAGGCCTCGCCCAGCTTGCGCGCGGGCTCCACCAGCGAGTCGTAGAGCTGGTCGTCGCCCTTGCAGAAGACCCGCAGGCACATCAGGCCCACCACTTCGGCCGAGCCGTAGATGTACTCGGCGTAGCTCTGGGCGTCGTGGCCCGACTGGTCGAGGTCCATCTCCATGCTGCGGAGGAAGGCCTCGACCAGGTGGCGGTCGATGCGGTGCTCGTTGACGGCCAACTGGAAGGCCTGCAAGACGGGGTTGGTGCTGATTTGCAGCTCGATGGCCTTGAAGGTCTCCGCGCGGAAGGCCTCCAGCAGGCTGCGCTTGTCGAAGTCGTGGAAGCTGTCCACGATCTCGTCGGCCACGCGCACGAAGCCGTAGATGGCGTAGATCGGGTCGTGGAAGCGCTTGTGCAGGCTGCGGATGCCGAGGGAGAAGGAAGTGCTGTATCGCTTGGTTACCAGTTGGTTGATTTCCAGGCAGGTCTGGTTGTAGAGTCGAATGTCGCTCATGGGCTTTCCGCTGGGCTTGGGTTGGGCATTGCTTCAGGAGTTGGCCTGGGAATCGTCGCCCAGGTTCAGCGCGTGGGGCCGGGCCTCGAGGCGGACGCGGCTGCCGATCATGCTGTGGCGGAGGTTCTGGCCGCGGATGACGCTCGCGTCCTGGATGATGCAGTCGGCCAGGATGGAATCCTCGACCACGGTGCCGGCGCCGATGCTGACGTTGGGCCCGACGACCGAGCGGCGCAGCACGGCCCCGGCCTCGACGCGCACGGGCGGCACGATGACCGCGTCGTGGAGCTGGCTGTCGGGGCTGACCCAGCTTTCGGCGGGCCAGGTGGCGAACAGCTCGGCGTGGGTGCGCAGCACGGCGTCCGCGTTGCCGCAGTCCATCCAGCGGCTGACGCGGCTGGTGGCGAAGCGGGTGCCCGAGAGCCGGAGGTCCTCCAGGGCGTCGGTGAGCAGGAACTCGCCCTTGACGGAGCGCCCGGACTCGACCAGCAGCTTGAGCGCCCGGGCCAGGGCTTGGCCGTCGCGGAAGTAGTAGATGCCGATGATGGCCAGGTCGGAGACGAACTCGCGGGGCTTTTCGACGAAGCCCTGGACGTAGCCCTCGGCATCGAGCCGGACCACGCCATAGGCGCTGGGGTCTTCGACCTGCTGCACCCAGATGGAGGCCTCGTGGCTGAGGTCGAGCTGGAACTCGGCATGGAAGAGCGTGTCGGCGAAGGCCACGACCACGGGGCCCTCGAGGTCGTCGGCGGCCTGGAGGATGGCGTGGGCGGTGCCCAGGGGCTCGTCCTGGTAGTGGACGCTGTGCTGGGCGCCGACGGCCTGGGCGGCGCGGGCCAGCTCGGCCAGGGCCTGATCGCCGAAGCGGCCCGACACGAAGGAGACGCGCTCGATGGGCTCGGCAACGGCCTGGGCCACCTCGCGGACGATGCGCTGCACCAGGGTCTGCCCGGCCAGGGGCAGGAGCGGCTTGGGCACGGTGTGGGTCTGTGGGCGCAGACGGCTTCCCCGCCCGGCCATGGGGACGATGATTCTCATGGTGTTCGCGACGCCGGCTTGTCGGCATCCCCCGCGAAGAAAGCACATTCGCCTGTAAAAAAAATGCCCCAGGGCCATTTGCCCCCCGCGGGCGGCGGCGGGCAGGGGCTCAATCCTCGAACTCCAGGTCGTAAACCAGGTTCTCGTACTCCACCAGGTCGGCCACGAACGAGCCGATGATCAGGTCCATCTGGATGCGGACCGGGATGCGGTTGCGGTCGTTCGAGATCCAGACCTTGAGGTCGTCCTCGCGGTCGAAGACCCGGCCAGGCTCGACCAGGGGCAGGAACTTCATGCACTCGATGTCGCCCAGCTCGGTCTCGATGGTCTCGATTCCCTTGTAGATGATTTCCATGTTCCAGAACTCGTCGGCGAAATAGGTCTGCAGCTTGATGACCTGGTTGGGCACCAGGTCATGGAACAGCTCGCGGCGGGCGTAGTAGAACCCGGAGACCACGTCGAAGATCTCTCCCTCGAAGGCCTGGACTCCCTTGGCCTGGCTGTTGAGGGTCTGGCCCTGGTGGTCGTAGGTGACCACGTTGTAGCGCTTGTACCTGCCCTCCTCCACGTCGCGGATGGCCCGGTAGGGCTTGAGGCTGACGGGGTCGAAGACGCTGGAATAGACGTCGTAGATGTTGTAGATGGCGTGGGTGACGCCGGTGGTGTAGCCGACGGCCCTGGCATAGAGCACGGGCTTGCCGTTGACCTGGGTCTCCATGAGCCTCATCTCGGCCGCTCCGCCGTCGATGAAGCCGTAGGACATGTTGTACTTGAGCCGCTCTCCTCCCCGGAAGGGATTCTGGCCCTGGGCCTTCGGGGCCAGGCCGGCCAGCGCCAGGGACAGGGCCAGGCCGATTGTCTTTAGGGTCGTTCGCATGTTGTCGATGGGTTCGTTTGGGTCGCGTAAGGAGGATCAGGCTCGCCGAACGAGGCCCGCCGCCCGTCGCTGGGCAAGAAATCCTCCGCGGAACGCTAACAAAAAGCAAATGTTTCCGAATCGGGCGCGAATCGCTTGGAAGTCAGAGTCGGATGCCGACGATGGTGATGTCGTCGCGCTGGAGGGCGTCGCGCTGGTGCTGGGCCAGCGCCTCCTCCATCAGGACGCGCTGCTGGTCGATGGGCTGGTCGGCCAGCTCCACCACCAGGTCGCGGAAGCGCTTGCTGCCGAACTTGGAGCGGTCGGGGGCGTTCTGGTCCACCAGGCCGTCGGTGGTCAGGTAGAGCATGTCGCCATCGCTGAGGATGACCTCCTGGTTGGAGTACATGGCCTTGGTCTTGCGCTTGCGCACCCCGCCGATGGTCTTGCGGTCGCCCTTGAGCGCGAAGAGCTCCTTTTCCTGCCGGGTGTAGTAGAGCAGCGGCCGCTTGGCCCCCGAGAAGGTTACCCTGTGCTTGCCGTCGGTGAGCTTCTCGAGCAGGACCAGGCAGACGTCCATGCCGTCCGAGTTGTCGGTCTGGGTCTGCTTGAGGGCCTTGATGATGCCCACGTTGAGGAACTTGAGGATGCGGTTGGGCTTGAAGATGCCCTTCTCGTTGACGATCTCGTTGAGCAGGCGGTTGCCGATGAGCGACATGAAGGCCCCCGGCACGCCGTGCCCGGTGCAATCGACCACGGCCACGAAGGTCTTCTGGTTGAACTTGTCGTCGATCTCGATGTGCGAGAACCAGTAGAAGTCGCCCGAGACGATGTCCTTGGGCTTGTAGATGATGAAGGATTCGAAGCACTTGTCCATCCTCTCCTTGATGGGCAGGATGGCCTCCTGGATGTTCAGGGCATACTGGATGCTGGCCTTCATGTGCTCGTTGTGGGCGGTCAGCTCCTGCTCGGCGTGCTTGAGGCGGGTGATGTCGGTGTCGATGGCCACCAGTTGGCTGACCTTGCCGCTGTCGTCGTAAACGGGCGTCAGGGTGGTGTGGAACCAGCGCCGCTCGCCGCTGACCTCGGTGGTGTAGGAATCGTAGGAGACGGAGGTGCCCGTGGTGATGGCCTTCTCGTAGAGGGCGTCGATGTTGGGCAAGGAGTTGACCTGCTTGAGGTTTTGCCCCTTTCGCTTGATGTACTCCTCCAAGGTGCACCCGTGCAGCTTCTGGAAACTGACGTTGGCCCACTCGAGGTTTCCTTGCGCGTCCAGGAGCATGACGGCGTTCTCGGTGGCCTGGGCCACGATGGAGAGCTTGCGCAGGTGGGTGTTCTCGAGCCGGAGGATCTTGAGCAGCTTCTCGGCCCGGTCGAGCTCCTTCTGGGCCAGCAGCAGGCGGTTGTTCTGCAGGGAAAGCTCGCCCCGGGCGACCTTGAGGGCCTTCCAGAGCAGGAAGGCGGCCAACCCGGCGCTGGCGGCCAGCACCGCCAGGCCGACCGAAAGCCCCCAGCCCCAAGCGGAATGGGCCGCGCCCTGGGCCGAGGCCTGGGGCACGACGGCCAGGTTCAGGCCCAGGAGCATGAACCACCGGCGCGGCCGCGCCCAAGGATGGGCCATAGCGCTATGAAGGATCGGGGTCGCAGGTCGCATTCACCGAGGAGGATTTGGAGGTGGTGGGCAAATGTAAATAAAAATGCTCTTTCTCAAATTCTGAACGCGATAATGGTGATGTCGTCGCGCTGCTTGGCCGAGGCTTGATGCGCAAGCAGTTCGGCCTCCAGGCGTTCGCGCTGGCTTTCCAGGGGCAGGGACCGCAGCTCCTCGACCAGCTCCAGGAGCCGCGCGCTGCCCAGCTTGCTGCGGTCGGGCGAGTTCTGGTCGGCGTAGCCGTCGGTGGCCAGGTAGAGCGTGTCGCCCTTGGCCACGGGGACCTCCTGCGTCGCGAACTCGACCTTGCGCTGCTTCTTCTGCACCCCGCCGATGGCCTTGCGGTCGCCCTTGACCACTTCGGCCGGCCCTTGGGCGCGGCCCACGACCAGGTTGCGCTTGGCCCCGCTGAAAAAGACCTTCGAGCCGCCGTCGTCCAGGCGGTCCACCCGGCAGAGGCAGACGTCCATGCCGTCCGAGTTCTCGGAAGTCTCCTGCTTGAGGGCCTTGACCACGCCCTGGTCGAGCAGGTCGAGCACCTCCGCCGGATCGGTGGTCTTCCGCTCGTTGACGATCTCGTTGAGCAGGCGGTTGCCGATCATGGACATGAAGGCCCCCGGCACCCCGTGGCCCGTGCAGTCGATGGCCGCGATGAAATGCTTCTCGCAGAAGCCCTCGCGGCGCTCCAGCCGGGCGTACCAGTAGAAGTCGCCCGATACGATGTCCTTGGGCTTGAACAGCACGAAGTTGTCCGCGAAGCGGTCCAGCGCCTGGCGCGTGGGCAGCATGGCCTGCTGGATGGTCAGCCCGTAGCGGATGCTGTCCTTGATGGCCTCGTTCTGCCGGCCCAGCTCGTCGCGCTGCTCCGAGATCTCCTGCTCGGCCTCCTTGAGCTTGGTGATCTCGGAGTCGATGGCCACCAGGGTCTCCACCTGCCCCAGCTCGCCGACCACCGGGCTGAGGGTCGTCTGCACCCAGACCACGCTGCCGTTCTTGTGCCGGATGGCCAGCTCGTAGCTCACGGGCTTGCGGGTCTGGATGCACCGGCGGATGCTCTGGGCCACCTCGGGCTGGGTGTCCGGCCCGATGATGTTGGGCGTCCGCGAGACCAGCTCCTCCAGCCGGAGGCCGAACATCCGCGTGTAGCCCTCGTTCACCCACTGGAAATTGCCCTTGCCGTCCATGATCAGCACCGCGTTGTCGGTCTTGCTGGCCACCAGCGAGAGCTTCCCCAGCTCGGAATTGGCCAGCGAGAGCTGCTCGGCCTGCGACTGTATCTCCTCCTTCTGCTGCTCCAGCTCCGTGTTCTTGTGGCGGATCTCGCTGGTGCGCTGCAAGACGATGGCCTCGAGCTCCTGGTTCTTCTGCTCGAGCCGGCGGAGGCTCAGCCGCACGACCCCATAGACCAGCCCCAGGAACAGGACCCCGTAGCCCAGGTAGGCCCAAGCCGTTCGGTACCAGGGCGGCAAGACCCGGAAGGCGAAGCGGTGCTCCAGGCTCTCCTGCCCGTAGAGGTTGCGGGCCTTCACCCGGAACACGTAAGGGCCTTCGGGCAGGTTGGTGTATTCCTTCTTGGCCTCCGAAGACCATTCCGACCAGTCCTCGTCGAAGCCTTCGAGCCAGTAGGAATATTCGGTCAGGTCCTCTTCCTGGAAGAAGGTGGACGAAAAGCGGAAGGCCACCGTGTTGGAAGCATAGTCCAGCTCCGGCAGGAAATCCGAGGGCTGGTCGGCCACGACCCTGCGCGTGCCGCCGCGCCCCGGCACGGGCTCCGAGAAGTTGCCCTCGAAGACCAGCGAGTCGCGGCCGACGCGCACCTGGCGGACCAAGGCCCGGAACGGCGACAGGGGATTCCCCATCCGGGAGGGGGCAAGGCGGTAGAGGCCGTTCGCGTTGCCATACCAGACCGCGCCCGGCTCGACGAAGTTCACGATGATGTTCTCCGCGAGCAGCCTCCTGTAGCTGGAGGTGTCAAGCCGGAAGCCCTCGCCCACGCGGTAGGCGGCGATGGGCGATATGGGGAAAAGGTTCCCGTCGGCGTCAAGCGAGATGGGGGCCGCCACCTTGGCCCTCTGGAAAATGGCGTTCAGCTCCTGGTGCTCCACGATGCTGTCCAGGCCCAGGTCGTAGCGGAAATAGCGGCTGCTGGAGCCGAAGACGACCTGGCCCTGGTAGCGGAAAACCTTGTTGCCGGAGACCGTCGGGAAGCCGCTGGCCGTGTCGTACCTGGCCACCTCCAGCTTCTCGAGGAAGGTGGCTTCGGCCACGGGGCGGTCGCTCCAGAGCAGTTCGGAGTGCCCGATCCGATAGACCCCGTCGTAGTTGGTGCCGACCCAGAGGTTGCCCTGCCCGTCCTCCTCGATGTAGCGGATGTCGTTGTTGAAGTTGGTGTAATGCCCCACGCGGGTCCAGCGGCCGCCGCCGTAATGCAGCACGCCAATCCCTCGCTTCTGCCCCACGTAAACCGTGCCGGGATGCAGGCGGCTCTGGAAGACGCAGAAGCCCGACTCCTCGGCATCGATCGGCTCTAGCCTGTCGGGGTGGACCTGGAAGATGCCCCCGCTGGAGGCCAGCACCAAGGGCGAGGCCGAATCGGGCGGGGCACCCGGCCTGCCGGGGTCCGAAAGCCGCAGCAGCCCCCAGGCCTGCCCGTCGAACTCCTCGAACTTCTTGAAGAAGCTGTATCCGCCCTGCGTGCCCAGGGCCTCCGCCGGGGAGATGTTGTCGCGGAGGTAGTAGAGGCCGGCGCTGGTGCCCACGTAGAGCCTCCCGCGCCAGCGCTCGATGGCATAGACGTTTCCGTCCAGGCCCAAGGTGTTGTCCCAGTGGGTCCAGGGGCCGCTCACCTCAAGCTTGGCGATGCCGTTGCCCAGGGTCACCCAAAGCTCGCCCCCGGCCGCGACGAGCGAGAAGGTCGCGAAATCGTTCGGCAGGCCGCCGTTCTGGTTGAAGGCCTGGAGGAAGCGGCCGTCGCGGCCCAGCAGCAGGGTGCCGCGGGCCGTGGTGTTGATGACCCAGACGCTGTCGTTCAGGGCCTTGATCTGGTAAGCGGGGTTGCTGGCCAGGAACTCGGCGGCCTGGCTGCGCACCCGGGCGAAAGGCCCGCCCGCGGCCTCCAGCCGCCCCTGCTCCTCCACCCGCGCCGAGTCGCCCTCGGGCATGAGCACCAGCAGGCCGTTGGCGCGGGTGCTCAGCAGCAGGCGCTCGCCCTGGTCTCGCAGCACGGCGTAGATCCGGTCGTTGGCCAGGGCCTCCGTGCCCGCGACGAGCTCCAGCCCGTTGGGGCCGTAGCGGCGCACGCCCACGCCCACCTCCGAGACGTAATAGCTCCCGCCCACGTTGAAGCCCAGGAAAAAGTAGCTGCCCTGCTTGGGCAGAAGCTCGTGCCGCTGGCCCTCGGGCGCGTCGGGCCGGTAGCGCAGCACGAAGTCGTCGCACAGGAAGAACATGTCCTGGCCTACGGCGTGGACCGACCAGAGGTCCGCGAAGGGCGGCAGCTCCGGGATCTCGGACGAGAGCGAGACGTAGCGCAGACTGCCCAGCGCGTCGGGCTCCATGTAGCCGAAGTCGCCCACGCTGCCCACGTAGAGCAGCCCATCCGGGCCGAAGGCCAGCGAGCGGACGATCTTGTAGTTGAGCAAGTCGTGCAGCTTCCAGTCGTGCCCGTCGTACTCCAGCAGGCCCGAGCCGTTGGCGAAGTACAGCACGCCCCGCTCGTCCTGCGCCGCGGCCCAGTTCTGCGTATGGCCCACGTACTGCGAGGGCATGTAAACCTTGCCCAGCGACATGCCGAACTCGATGGGGCGCTGGGCAAGGCTCGGCGGCACCGCGAGGAGCAGCAGCCCAAGCGCCAGCAGGAGGTGAATGGCTTTTTTCATGGGATTTTGGTCATGGGGTTGGCCCCTGAATTTATCCGTTTTCCACCAGCAGGCAAAACCAGCGGTTGCGGCCCCCGCTCTGCCCCCTGCCGAGCGGCAAGGCCCAGCCAGAGCTATTTTATATTTCAAACAACTGTTTTTCAATGCTTTCAATGATTCCATCGAAAGCATTTTCAAGCCCAGATCCTTTCAAACTGGCCCAACCCGCGCAAGTTTGGACTGCGCCGATTTGCCGATAAACTTTTCACAGCCCGAGAGGAAGCTCCGCTTCAAGAAGCCACCGCAGGATTTTATTTTCCAGGCTGATGGATGGAAATGAAACAATCGGAAAAATCGTATTTCTCACAAATATGCACGGAGCCAAATGCCGTTGGTGCCAGCCTTTTCCTATTTTTGCCAAGAAAGGGCTACCTTCCGAAGGAGGCTACATGGCCTTCCGACCGCGCATCCATCCTCCCCCCCCAAAAAAAACGAAAGTACATGGCAGTCCGCAAATGGCTATTCGCGATTGTTTTGCTCCTGGCCGGCAGCACCAGCGCCCTGGGCCAGCTCAAAGTCCTGCTCTTCGCGGGCGAAGGGCTGAACAGCCTGAGTTTCCAGGACGGGGCGAAGGCCGCACGGCTGGTCAAGGACCTGCGCCCCACCGGCGGCGGCTACCTGCTGGACGTCGAAGACCTCGGCGCGGCCAAGATCTCGGCCATGGGCAAGGCCTCCTTCCGGCTGCACAAGCTCGACGACGGGCAGCAGACCAACTGGGTACACCTGAACGCCGGCCAGAGCGTCAACCTCGACCGCTGCCTGCACGGCTACCCGGCCGAAGGGCAGCCCAACTGGCTGCTGGGCGTGGCCCAGGCCGTCGGCGCGTCCTTCTCAAGCATCCGCGAAAGCTCGGCCGACTTCTCGGCCTCGCCCGAGGGCTTCGAGTTCGCCCGCGACAACCCCAGGGCCTTCCGCACGCCCCAGGAGTTCGCCCTGCGCTGGAAAAGCCCCGGCAAGGTGGACCTGCTCCTTTTCGAGGAAGGGCAGAACGAGGCCTTCTGGCACGCCCCGGCCGTCGGGCGTGAGGCCCTCGACTACGAGGCCCTGCCCCCGCAAGCCCGCGAGCAGCTCCAGCCCGGCCGGTCGTACCTGCTGCGGGCCCGCCTGGGCGGCCAGGAGTTCGACACGCCCTTCCGCCTGGGCGACTTCGTCTTCCTGACCGAAGACCCGTCCTACTTCCTGACCCAGGACTCCATCCTCTTCCGCTGGGAAAGCCCAAGCGCCCCCCACTCCATCCGCGTCGAGCAGGTCAGCGACAACCAGGTCGTCTGGCAGAGCTTCACCTGGGACAAGACGCGACTGGCCTACGCCGACATCAAGCCCCAGCTCCTGCAGCCCATCGTGGACCGCAAGAGCTACCGCCTGGTGGTCGAGACCCGCACCGCCGAGGGCCTGGAGCGCAGCTACCCGCTGCTGTTCGAGGTCCTGCTCGACGAGCAGGAGTTCCTCGAGCTCAAGGATTTTGTCGGCTGGTGAATCCGCCCCAAAAACGAAAGCCCCCCCTTCGCATGAACGCCAGCGCCATACTTTGCGTAGATGATGAGGAAATCGTCATCAACAGCCTCAGGGCCAGCCTGATGAAATCCTATGGCCAGAGCCTCGAGTACGAGTTCTGCCAATCGGCGGACGAGGCCCTGGAGGTGCTGGAGTCCTTCGCGGCCCAGGGCATCCGGCTGGCGGCCGTGGTCTCGGACTGGCTGATGCCCGAGGTCAAGGGCGACGCGCTGCTGCTGAAGGTGCAGCGGCTGTTCCCCCAGGCGCGGCTGGTCATCCTCACGGGCCAGGCCGACCCGCAGGCGCTCGACGGGCTTCTGCGGGCCTTGCCGCAGACCCGCGTGCTGCACAAGCCTTGGGAAGAGCGGGATCTGGTCGAGGCCATCGGCATCACCCCAAAATAGCGCGCCATGGCCGACAAGTACATCCTTTGCGTGGACGACGAGCCCCTGGTGCTCAAGGGCTTGCAGGCGCAGCTCAGCAAGCTGGCCCAAGGCCGCTACCTCCTCGAAATGGCCGAGAGCGGCGAGGAGGCCCTGGAAATCGTCGAGGAGTTCGCCCAGGAAGGCCACCAGCTCGCCCTGGTCATCACGGACCAGATCATGCCCGGCATCCGGGGCGACGAGCTGCTGGCCCGCATCCACGAGCTGGCCCCCAAGGCGCTCAAGGTCATGCTCACGGGGCAGGCCGACGCCCTGGCCGTGGGGCAGGCCGTCAACCGGGCCAACCTCTACCGCTTCATCAGCAAGCCCTGGAACCGCGACGACCTCCTGCTCACGGTGCGCCAGGCCCTGCTGAGCTTCGAGCAAGACCGCAAGCTGGAGGAGCAGAACGAGCAGCTCAAGCGCTACAACGAGGAGCTGGAGCGCACCGTGGCCGAGCGCACCCGCGAGCTGGCCCTGAAAAACAGCATCCTGGAGCGGGTCAACGGCGACCTGACGGCCAGCATCCAGTACGCGCAGAAGATACAGAGCGTCATCCTGCCCTTCCCGGAGGTCTTCGCCCGCTTCTTCCGCCAGCATTTCCTCTTCTTCCGCCCCAAGGACATCGTCTCGGGCGACTTCTACTGGTGCCACGCCGGCCCGAAGGCCTTCTACCTGGCCGCCGCCGACGCCACCGGGCACGGCGTTCCGGGGGCGTTCATGAGCCTGCTGGCCTACACCTTCCTCAACGAGACCATGGCCGAGAGCGAGGACCCCGGCCCGGCCCAGGTGCTCGAGTCGCTCCGGGCCAAGATAAAGGCCTCGCTGCGCCAGGACGTGCTCGACTCGGGGCCCAAGGACGGCCTGGACATCTCGCTCTGCCGCATCTCGAACGACCGCGTCCGCCTGGACTACGCCGGGGCGCACAACCCGCTGCTGCTGGCGCGCCGGGCCGCCCTGCCCGCGCCCGAGGCCGGCCGGGAGCAGGGCCGCTCGGCCGAGTTCGCGCTCTACGAACTGCCCGCCGACCGCCAGCCCGTCAGCGTCTTCCTCTTCGAGAAGCCTTTCAGCCAGCAGAGCATCCGGCTTTTCCCCGACGACCGCCTCTACCTGCTCACCGACGGCTTCCAGGACCAGTTCGGCGGGCCCAGGGGCAAGAAATTCAAGGTCAAGGCCCTCAAGGAGCTGCTGCTGCGCGGCGCCCGGCTCGACATGGACGAGCAGCTCCAGACCCTCGCGCAGGCTTTCCAGAACTGGCAGACCAGCCACGGACAGCCCTACGAGCAGGTGGACGACACCCTGGTAGTCGGCGTACTACTTTGAACCTTAGGGCTTAGGCCCGCTGGGCTTGGAGGAAAAAGGCCTTGGCCCGGCATAAATTCCTATATTCGCGCCCGAAAAACCTACGAGTAACTGCTCGCCTGCGAATGGGCTTGGTTCCCTGATTTCCAGGCGAAAATCCAAAAATCCAATGACCAACAACAAGTTCGTATTGCGTTGCGACACCAGCGACGCGGAGTTCAACAGCTTCGCCGAGTGGTTCGAGGTGGGGCAGCACTGCCCGAAGACCGGCTCGCCGCAGGCCACCGTCCACTACAAGAAAGGCTACAAAGGCCTGATCGACCTGGTGCGCAAGCCCGACTTCAAGCCCAAGAACATCTGGGGCTACTTCGACTACCTGCCGCTGCACGACCCGGCCAACGTCGTGGCCTTCGGCAACGAGGGCGTCGTGCCCATCCAGCGCTGGGACTTCTTCGAGAAGTTCGCCAAGGAGCACTACAACATGAACATCAAGGTGTATGCCCACCGGCACGACCTCAACCAGGCCACCCAGACCTTCAAGGACCTGGCGGGCTCGGTGGTGGCCAGCGTACTGAAAGAGAACAAGGTACACGCCTACGTCACGGCCAGCACGGGCAACCTCGGCACGGCCTACTCGCGCTACCTGGCCGGGGCCGGCATCACCGCCACGGTCTTCATCCCGGACATCTCCCTGAAGATCCAGGAGGCGCAGATCGCATCCTTCGGCCAGAACGTCATCCGCGTGAAGGGCGACTACCAGGCCGCCAAGGTCATGGCCGCCGACTTCGCCAAGAAGCATGGCCAGATCCTGACCGCGGGCAACTTCGACCCCATGCGCATCGAGGCCAAGAAGACCATGGTCTATGAGTGGCTCCGCGTCCTGCCCGAGTTCCCCACGGTGTTCCTCCAGGCCGTCAGCGGCGGCACCGGGCCCATGGGCATCGGCAAGGCCTGCCAAGAGCTCAAGAACGAGGGCGTGTTCGAGAAGATGCCCCGCATGATCCTGCCCCAGCCCCACCGCTGCGACCCCATGGCCAAGGCCTGGGAGGAAGCCCACGCCAACGGCTTCCCCGAAGGCTGGGTAGAGGACTACCAGAAGCACATCATCGACAACCCCGAGACCACGATCAACACCCTGGCCACCGGCAACCCCAAGGCCTACATCGCCCTGGCGCCCATCGTCCGCGAAAGCCAAGGCCACATCACCTCGGTGCCCGAGGAGAAGACCCTCGACGTGACCCGCCTGCTGGCCTACAAGATCGGCGTGCGGATGGGACCGGCCTGCGCCACCACCATCGTCGGCTTCTTCAAGGCCCTGCGCCAAGGCCACATCGTCGATGGCGACGTGGTCATGATCAACGCCGGCGAAGGCGTCGGACGCTCGCCCGAGTACGTCGAGCAGATGTCGTACTCCTCGCAGTACGTCGGCCACCTCGACGAGACCCGCTTCATCCCCCGCGAGAACTTCGAGCAGCGGCTCTGGGACGCCGTGGCCGAAATCTGAGTGGGCCGCGCCCACAGCGCACGAAACCAAGCCACCCCGCCTGCCGGGGTGGCTTTTTCGCTCCCAAGGGCCCCTGCCTGGCGGGGCCACGCCGCTGGCTCACTCGCGCCAGCGGTAGGTGTCCTGCTCGAATCCGGCCAGGTCGAGAATGCGGTCCACGACGGTGGCGGCCAGCTCCTCGAAGGTCTTGGGCCGGCTGTAGAAGGATGGGCTTGCCGGGCAGATGATGCCGCCGGCCTGGGTCACGGTGCGCATGTTGTCGATGTGGATCAGGTTGAGCGGCGTGTCGCGCAAGACCAGGATCAGGCGGCGGCGCTCCTTGAGGATGACGTCGGCGGCGCGGGTGGTCAGGTCGTCGGAGATGCCGTGGGCGATGCGGCCCAGGGTGCCCATCGAGCAGGGGCAGACGACCATGGTCTCGTAGCGGGCCGAGCCGGACGCGAAGGGGGCGAAGTAGTTGTCGCGCTCGAAGATGGGGAAGGGAATCTGCTCGTAGCTCTTGTCCTGGAGCTCCTGGTGCCAGACGTCGCGGGCGTTCTTCGAGAACACGACGCCGACCTTGTCGATCTGCTCGGCCAGGGCGGGCAGGGCCAGCTTCTGGAAGAGCACCTTGGCATAGATGGACCCGCTGGCGCCCGTAACGGCCACCACGATTTTCTTTTTTCGGTTCATTGCTGGTCGGTTTAGGGATGGGGCCAAAAATAAGCAAGACTGCAAAGGAATTGTTTTTTGTCCACGGAAGAGATTGGTCCACGAAAGGCACGATTTTTTTTGTCCACGAAAGGCACGGAAGGCACGAAAGGCACGAAAGGTTTTTTTTTCCACGAAAGATATTTTTCCGCGAAAAATTTTGTCCACGAAAGGCACGGAAGGCACGAAAGTTTTTTTCCACGAAAAAATTTTGTCCACGAAAGGCACGCAAGGCACGAAAGGTTTTTTTCCACGAAAAAATTTTGTCCACGAAAGGCACGGAAGGCACGAAAGGTTTTTTTCCACGAAAGATATTTTCCACGAAAGAATTTTGTCCACGAAAGGCACGGAAGGCACGAATTTTTGTTTCGGTTTTTTTTGTCCACGAAAGGCACGGAAGGCACGAATTTTTGTTTCGGTTTTTTTTGTCCACGAAAGGCACGGAAGGCAC
>JFJP01038865.1_pt1 | contig 15359 bp, 16 predicted proteins | sample 431651 | NCBI WGS metagenome assembly JFJP01 (sample SAMN02602958, study PRJNA72255) | Microbial mat metagenome, whole genome shotgun sequencing project. | biome: fresh water; feature: sink hole; material: water; isolation source: purple microbial (photo- and chemosynthetic) mats found in... | reverse complement strand
CCAACTCAAAACTTTTGATTATTTGACTCAAAACGTTTTCAACCGATACATTATTTAGCCCCATTTCTTTAAAAATAGCCTTGTCGGGTAATTCTTCGGCAATGGCTTCAATAAATGCTTGCAAGTGAGATTTTATACTTTCGGGCAATTCAAATTTATTGTTTGCAGTCAGCATTACAGCCAATCGAAACACGTCTCCTTTGTGTTTTCGGAGTTGTTTAACATCTTCTTTACTGCCATTGGCTATACGCTGCATAATTTCAAGATATGCTTTTGCTTTTAGACAAATTAGAGCTTCAATATTGGCAAGGTGCAAACCATTTTCAAGAACACTATGATCCAGCATATAATGATAATAGTCATCATTCATCAATATGGCAGAAAGACCTGGTCAAATCATCATCCACTGGTATTAGAGTGAGGTAAGATTGTTGGTCAAAATCCAACAAGTTGGGATTTCTAGCAAATAATTCTATTTGAAATGGAAATTCTGTATTTTCAGGTTTCATAAAACGGTAATACTTACGTTCGTCATCGTTTTTTTCTCTGCGTTCGTAATTGCCATCTTGTATAAACCGCCAAAATTGGGTTACAAATTTTGTGTTTAAAGCTTCCACCACCAAAATAATATCAATATCTTTCGTGGCACGTGGTACAAAGCCTGCTTCTTCTAAAATCAAATCGCAAGCAGTACCGCCAATGATTACATAGTTTTCGGGGTAAGCTTCAAAGTATTTCTTAAATACATCCAATCCTCTTACCATTCTACTTTATTTATTAATTGTTCCAAAGCCATTTCAATTCTTTCATCTTTGCTTTCTCTTAAACTCAGGTATAAAGAAAGTGGATCTACTACTTGTGCATTGTTTGGTTGATTACCCACCAAAGTTTCGGGATTATATTTCCATATTTCAAAACAATATTCTCCTTCGTAATAGTTGGTGCTTGAGAGTAAATTAATTTTTTCTAATCCATAGAACTTGTTCTTTTCCATTGCATAGAATTTTTGTTTACTTGGGTTCATATCGCTATATTCCGACAATGCCGAAGCGTTAGATTGCAGCATAAATACATTTGTTTTATTGTCTGCAAATACTTGCTTTAAAACAGGATTTATCAATAAATCACGTCTTACAGCATTGTCCCATATTTCATGCCTATCGTTAATAAATCTAATAAACTTTTCTTTCTCACCCTTTATCTCAATGATTTCATGGTATTTAAGGTTTTCCACTGCATTGGTAATAGCCATGGCTGTATAACCCGTTTTTTTTGCAATTTCCTTGAATGAATGTTCCTCTATTTGCCAACCGTCATTTCGATGTAAAATATGATAAATGAGCAAAAACTGTGCTGATGGGAGTAGTTTTTCTGTTTTACGTTTTGTTTTTGGATTACTGAAACTTTCCCTTAAATCCAATAATAACTCTGGTAAATAAATTTGTTTATTTGGTACAATAAAATTAATGCCTTTTTCTATCAATCGTTTTCTATTAATCGCCGTAATCTCAGCTAAAATGAATACAACTTTTTTTGAAAATGTATTTTTTAGAAAATCGAAATGTTTCTCGGTTTGTGAAATACTAAAATTGTTTACTTGCTTTTGTTCTGCTAGCAACAAATTTTGGTTGAAAAGAACAAGGTCAAACAAATTGTATGTTTCATTGATATATAAAGGCATTTTGTTCAATTGCTCTTTGGCTATTGGTTCAGGTTGTATTTCAGTTCCCAGTGTTTCGTAGAGGTATTGCCTTAACTGCTTCATATTCATTTTATTTAATAGTAAACCTATATTTGTACAATAAATCTGTATAGTTTATTGTGCAAATATAGGTTTATTGTTCTGATAATCAAATATAAATTGATTTTTTCGTGTCAAACATGTACTGTTCGCCATACTTCACATATCCCAATTGATTGGTAAGTAATCGAGTTTTACCAATTTCAAAATCTGGCGTATTACCATGGGTATGTCCATAAATCCAATAATCGGGACTTGTAGCTTCAATCAAATCGAATAATTCTACCGCAAAAGCATCATTAAGCACACTTCCTTTGTATTTTTCGGGATAATTGTGAAAAGTGGGAACATGGTGAGTAACTACCACATTTTTCGTAGCCGTATGGTTTGCAAGTTCCTGTTGTAGAAACATTAAACTTTGTACGTGTAACTCATTGTACCGTTGAGCCGAAAGTCGGAATTTACCGTATTTGATAACATGGAAATCGCTCATGCTCCGCTCAATTTGGTATTCGTAAGCAGGACTTATTTTGCTCCAAAGCGTAGAAAAGATAAACTCCACATCCTCCTGCATCACCGAAATGTTATTCACCAAAGAAACATTGCTTCTTATTTTCTCGTTCAGCACGCCACATTTTGTAGCCAAATCAAAGCCGTAATACTCATGATTGCCCGGAATCCAATAGGTAGTAGCAAAATTATCAGACAGGAAACTAAAAAAATCTTTGTGCTGATCCATTACCGCAAAAGGAACAATATCACCAGCCAACAGCAATACATCTCCCACTATTTGCAACGGGTTTGCTTTCAGAAAAGACTTGTTTTCAGAGAATTCTATGTGTAAATCGGAAGCGTATTGGAGTTTCATTGATGATAATTAAATTATTTATTTTTCATTGCAATCTCTAATTCCCCTTTAGAGGGGTGCCCGTAGGGCTGGGTGGATAATTTTCTTCGCCCTAGACAAGGTGTAATTATTAATCTTCACCCAAGGATTATTTTACAACTTCTTTCTCCCCATAATTTTCAATAATATATTTCTCCAAATCTCTCAGAACTGTTGTCATTCTTTTCATTACATCAATCACCTGAATTCTAAACACTTTCAAACTAAATGAAACTAAATAATCCTCCCTTTCTTTGTCATATTCCTCTTTTCCAATGTGGCTCGAACCATCAATTTCAATAATTAATCCGAGTTTCTTTATATAAAAATCAACTATAAAACTACCAATAATACGTTGTCTATCAAAATCAATTTTATGAAATCCTCCCTTAGTAACTTGCATCCAAAACAATACTTCGGGCAGGTTTTCAGCTTGTCGTAATTCTTTAGCACGCTGTTTAAGAGCCGGATTGTACGGTAATTCTATAATTGGTTGAAGATAAATAGTGACATCATTGATTATTACCTTATCTGTTGGATAACTTGCAAAGGGAGCATAGAGAAGCGGAAATGCTTCAGTAACTAAATTCTCATTGTAGGTTTTCATGGTTACTTTATAGTTAGTCTGGTTTCTAGTTTTGTTAATTTACTTTAAGAGAAATACAAAAATATGCCTTTCGGCATAATACTTTATTTCCACCCCGCCCTACGGGCACCCCTCTAAAGGGGAATTTGGGGAATTGGAGAGTGGCAATGCTCACTTTGCTAACAAATTCACCATCGTGATAAATATAAAAGCTCAAATAATCTGTAAAAATCAGATTGCCCAATGATGCTTTGTAACGGTCGAACTGCTCTTTGTTACCGTTCTTTTTTGCACCTTCCATGTCTTTATCGCCAATGTCTTTGGCTTCGATAAAACCCACCGGAATATCCTTTTTCATCAATATATAATCGGGCACACCACTTTTCTGCCTTTTGGGTTCGTTGGTTGCCGATATTTCGGGAACTATGCTTTCAATCAGTTGTTGTAAATCGCCTCGGAAAGTGTGCTCAGTGCATTACCCAATTTGTAGCGTTTGTTGATGTTTTCGATATATTGGTCTAAAAGTCATGGAAAGGAATTTTGTAATTTTTAGTTACAAAAATACACTTTATTTTTTACATAACTTTGAATTAAAAAAAAATAAAAACCGTCATAGAATTTTTCTTTCCAATGACGGTTTAATTTCATAAAGTGAGATTCTTTTTGAATATCAATTTTCATTTTCCGATACAAAATTTCCCAAATATATTCCCCAAGATTTCATCGTTCGAGATACTTCCAGTAATTTCCCCCAAGTAATGGATACACTCACGAATGTCTTGCGAGAGGAAATCGCCAGTAATTCCAGAGTCCAAACCGTCGATAACGCGGCAAATGGCGGAATAGATGTTTTGTAATCTTCAAAAGTGCTGGATTTTTAATGCATAAGACGCTTAACAATTCTGTGCTCAATTTTTTTGTGTCACAATATTGTTTTTTGAAACTTCCACTTTCACAAAATCGCCTAATTCAAAACTGGAGTATTTCAGATACTCACCTATGCTACTTTTTATCGTATAAAAAGCCCTACCCTGTATGGTGGGGCTTTAATTGTTATTAAATCAATCTTTATTTAGACCAACCTAACTGAAGTCTCTTGCAGCATTATGCTCAGATCCTTGAGCGCATTGGCAAGTGTATTCTTTTCTTCTTGGGTAAACTGTGCAGGTTTACCGTTTACCATATTTCCGTTGATACGTTGATATAACCACGCATCGGTTTTGTTAAAATACTTTTTGGCGATGTAAACCAATGATATAGCAGGAATTACATTTTCCAATTTTTGTCGCATTACTAAATTTGTGGCTTTATTTGCGGTATCCTTTGCCGAATCTACCATTGATTGAGCAAATTCATCCGGATTTTCATTTATTAATAGTTGCATCTGCATATCAATAGCATCGTGTTCTTTGTCAGTTTTGGCATTACAGAATGCTTGTTTTAATTCATCAATTTTTTCTTTCATAATAATTTTATGTTTTGTCCTCTCCTTGTTTGGATTGGTTAATTAATGTCCAATTTCTTTTAGTTTTTCCGTAATTATCTCAATTTGGCTATCGAAGTAATCTTTAACCTTTTCCGACCTCGATGAAACTTCCTTGTAATAAGAAAGAAAAAACAGCAGCTCTTTTTCAAGAACCTTTTTTTCTTTCTTCAATTCTTTGTTCAACATAGCAATTTAGTCTTATTATATGAGCTTACAAAGATAATAATGATTTCATTATTTTACTTGTGATTTTCTATTTATTTTACTTCATCTCCAAATTATTGATATTTTTTTATCTAGTTTCATAACTTTCGGTTATTCATAAACCTTTTTGATGTAAAAAAATGCTCCGATAATCATGGATTAACTATTAATTTAAATGTCAAAATCCTACTTTCCGATACAGAATTTTCCAAATATATTCCCCAAGATTTCATCGTTCGAGATACTTCCTGTAATCTCCCCCAAATAATGGATACACTCCCTGATGTCTTGCGAGAGAAAATCGCCAGTAATTCCAGTGTCCAAACCATCGATAACGCGACAAATGGCAGAATGGGCATTTTGTAACGCTTCATAGTGGCGGACGTTACTAACCACCACGTCGCCCGAATTGATTTCGGGAAGTTGCGCAGCAGCTATCAATGCTTTGTGCAGTCCGTCGGTATTGATACCGTCGCGGGCCGAAATGTAGATGCGTTCGCCCTCAAATTGCTCGAAAAGTTGACTTAGCACTTCCCGTTCATCGGTTGCTATTTTATCTATTTTGTTGAATACCAGTATGATTTTTTTACCAGCAGCACGTTTGGCAATGCGCTCGGTGAGCCATTCGGAATGCTCGCTCAGCTCGGTGCAGTCCACTATCCAAAGTACTATGGCGGCTTGTTCTATTTTTTTGTAGGTGCGCTCAATGCCCAGACTTTCAATTTTATCTTTGGTGTCACGTATGCCGGCAGTGTCGATAAAACGAAAAGTAATGCCGTTTATATTTATCAAATCTTCAATCACATCACGCGTAGTGCCATGAATATCAGATACAATGGCTCTTTCTTCGTTCAGCAGCAAGTTGAGTAATGTCGATTTTCCTACATTAGTTTCGCCAATCAAAGCCACGGGAATTCCATTTTTCAGTGCATTGCCCACTTGAAAAGAATCTGCCAGCTTCGAAATTAACTTTTCAATTGCCGTAGCCATTTTTTTTAGCTGGGTACGGTCGGCAAATTCCACATCTTCTTCGTTGAAATCCAGTTCCAATTCCACCAACGATACAAAATTGAGCAGCTGGGTTCTGAGTTTTATCAGTTCGTTGGAAAATCCACCCCGCATTTGGTTCATAGCCATGCGGTGCGATGCGGCTGAGGTTGATGCTATCAAATCGGCTACTGCTTCGGCTTGCGACAAGTCCATTTTACCATTCAGGAAAGCACGCTGCGTAAATTCACCTGGCTGTGCCAAGGTACAACCTTGCTGATGAAGCAGTTGTAGTATTTTTTGTTGCACAAACAACGAACCATGACAGGATATTTCCACCACATCTTCGCCTGTGAATGAATGAGGTGCATGAAACACGCTAACCAAAACATCGTCAACAATTTCAGCTTTAGCATCAACAATACTACCAAAGCTCACGGTATTAGGTGTTTGTAAAAGTATGGAATCAGTTTTTTTCTTGGCTATAAAAATGGCATTACAATGTTGTAAAGCATCTGGTCCCGAAATACGAATTACCGCTATACCTCCCACACCGGGAGCAGTAGAAATGGCTGTTATGGTTGTTGTCATAATGTAAAAAGATGAACCATTATCCCTAATAGATGGAATAAAAGAGGGTTGTTTTATTTGTCAAAATAATTTGCTCGCTAAAAATGAAGCAAGTGAAATAACATGTTTTTAACTCAATGGAAAGTATAAGACCCATAAGTAATTAGTTCCCCTTTAGAGGGGTGTCGTCCCGATAGCTATCGCGGAGGGCGGGGTGAATATTTCCCCTTTATGGGCTAGGAGGCTTTTTCCTTCTTTAGTGGTTAGTTTATTTAAATTCTATCCAATACCATCACCACTAGGTCTTCAATATATTGTTTATAATCTGTATTTGCAGCTTCTACACGACGGTTGGCAATAATGCAACATACCGTCATAGCCTTGTGCCCCATTAGTTTAGATAGTCCTGCTATAGCCGATCCTTCCATTTCGTAGTTGGTGATTTTATAATTGCCGTAGCGAAAACTTTCAATTTTATCATTCAATTGCATATCCGCCAAATCGATTCGTAAAACGCGCCCTTGTGGTCCATAAAATCCATTTGCCGAAATAGTTACGCCTCGCAGCATATCATTCTGTCCTATTCTATTTACCAATTCTTCGTCAGCATCTACCACATAAGGTGCTGCCAATTGTGGATTCCATACCAAATGTTTTTTCATGGCTTCTTCAAAAGGCAAATCGCTTACCGAATCACGTCCAGCATAGAAATTGAGCATGCCATCAAAGCCGATAGATTTTTCGGAAATAAGGAAACAACCAAGCGGAAGTTCGGGTTGCATGCCCCCCGATGTGCCAATGCGGATGATGGTAAGTTGACGGAAATCTGGTTTTTCGGTACGTGTAGCAAAGTCGATATTGGCCAAAGCATCCAATTCGTTCATCACGATGTCGATGTTATCAGTGCCAATGCCAGTAGAAACTACCGAAATGCGTTTCCCTTTGTAGGTGCCCGTAATGGTGTTGAATTCACGACTAGAAACCGAGCATTCCTGCGTGTCGAAATAGGCTGCAACCAATGCTACGCGTCCAGGGTCGCCCACAAGAATCACATTGTCAGCTAGTTGTTCGGGCTTCAGGTGCAAATGGAAAATGCTTCCATCGTTATTAATAATCAATTCTGATGGTGGGAAATGCTTCATAATAATAGTAGTATGTGGTATGTAATTTTATGTTCATTCGTGGGGCTACAAATATACAGTATTTTTATCTAAATACACACCAATTTCAATGCATTTCATACATGGCTAATTCTCAAACCATGCATTTCATACATGGCTAATCACATTTAACCACTTTGTGGTTGTGAGTTTTACGTAAATTTTCAAATTTTCAAATTTTCAATTTCTTTATCTTATCTCATCCACGCACTTTTTTACAAAGTCAAATCGATTATAATCGTCGTGTATCAATTTCTCGTTCCAGAAAATTAAATCGATGTCAATGGGGACGCTTCCTGTTTTCTTGCTTTCGGCAGTTCGTCCTAGCTCCATTTCTATTTGTTTGCAAATATTCTTTGTTTCATCGGCCGTTTCTGCCGATAGTATTTTTATAGCTTCATTATGAAAATCACTAATGTAATGTTTTTCATGAGGTTGAGTTATTATTCGGGTGCTCTGCGAAACAATTTCGAAGTGCTCCAACAGCTTTTCTTTGGATAAGTCAATGTTTTGATCGGCATTGCTGTTGCTTCCAAGCATAATAAGTGCTGTATTCATAATTGTATTTTTTAAAGGGGTTAATGTGAATTAAAAATAAATTCAATTACGGGTGATGTATTGATTTGTCTTCCCCGAGAGCTAACTATCTGGGGATTTAAAATTCTGTGCAGTAACAACTTAATAGTTAATCAATACGTCATAAATTGCATAACATAACATTAGTCTTTTTTTTGGAAACAAAAAAAGACCGAAAGTTGTTCTTCGGTCTTTTGTTTTGGGTTGATTTTTTTTTCAATTATTTGTCAACGAATTGAGTCAAATAATATATTGGTTTAATAACGATAATCTTTTAATTGTTCTTGGAGTCTTTTGCGAGCCAAGAAAATTCGGCTTTTCACTGTACCAATCGGTAAACTCATGGTTTGTGCAATTTCTTCGTATTTGAATCCTTGTATGTGCATGGAGAATGGAACACGATATTCATCAGCAAATGCTGCAATACTGTTCGTAATTTCACCTATGGCATAAGAGCCTTCTGGACTGTCGAACCCTGAATTTTGTGGCAAATTCAAGTGATGCAAGTCTTCGGTTTTGTCAACTACAGTTTGGTTTCTAACTATTTTACGATAGTTATTAATGAAGATATTCTTCATAATAGTTAGCACCCAACCTTTAAAGTTTACATTATCGACAAACTTTTCTTGGTTATCCAATACTTTGAGCGTAGTGTCTTGCAGTAAGTCTTCGGCGTCATCACGGTTAAGCGTGAGTGAAAAAGCGAAATTACGCATGTTACTTTGCAAGGCTACCAAATCATTCTCAAACTGAACGTTTTTCATACTGTTTTGTTTTATGTGTGAATAAATAAAACCCAGTGATACAACACTAAGTCAGCTTTTTTCTAAAACGAATTTTATGGAAAAATACTTTCTGAAATAGAAACGAGTAAATGATTGTCAGTTGTCTATACTGAAGAATGAAAAACAAAGATCTCTATCTAAAATATTAGTTTTAGATTTCGGTACAAATATACCAGTTATTTTCTAATTATCCGTACATTTGCAGTCTAAATTAGTATCGATATGCGCAAAATTTATTTTATTTTTATATTTCTAACAGTTGTGAGTGTCTTTGGCTCTTTATCTGCAACTAAAATGCAGCCTAAAATTATTTTCTCTATAGACCTACAAAAGGAAATAGGCTCTACCACATGGATTTACATACAAAAGGGATTTGTTCAAGCAGATTCTCTTCAAGCTGACCTAATTATAATTCATATCAATACTTACGGTGGCGAGGTTTTATATGCCGATTCTATTCGTACAAAGATTCTAAATAGTAAAATTCCAGTGTATGCTTTTGTTGATAATAATGCGGCATCTGCCGGTGCGTTGATAGCCATTGCGTGCGACAAGATATTTATGCGTCCCGGTTCCAGCATTGGTGCGGCCACGGTGGTAAATCAAAATGCAGAACGAATGCCCGATAAATATCAGTCGTATATGAGAGCCACCATGCGTGCCACCGCCGAATCGCATGGTAAGGATACCATCATTAACGGAAAAGATACAACCTACCAATGGAAACGAAACCCCCTTATAGCCGAAGCTATGGTTGATGACCGTACTGTTATTCCAAACATAATAGATTCAGGCAAAACACTTACTTTTACTGCCCTCGAAGCTGTGAAATTTGGTTATTGTGATGGTTTGGCCGAAAATTTAGAAGAGGTTATTGATAAACAATTAAAAATTAGCGATTACGAATTAATTACCTATAAACCTACAATTTGGGATGATTTAAAGGGTTTTTTGATGAATGGGGCTTTTCAAAGCGTATTAATAATGCTCATCATTGGAGGCATTTACTTCGAACTGCAAGCTCCTGGCATTGGTTTTCCCCTAGCAGTTTCCATTACTGCCGCCGTACTGTATTTTGCACCTTTATATATGGATGGACTGGCGGCCAACTGGGAAATTCTGATGTTTGTCATTGGATTACTGCTGCTCGGTTTAGAGTTGTTTGTAATACCCGGATTTGGCGTTGCTGGCATCTCGGGCATTGTGTTGGTAATGGGAGGATTGGTGCTGAGCTTAATCAATAATGTGGATTTTAATTTTGAAGCCGTTAAAACTGGCGCTATTAGTGCCGCTTTATTGACAGTAACAGCTGGTATGGTGCTCAGTTTTGGTTTAATAATATACATTAGTAGTAAAATAGGTAGCAAAGGTTTGTTTAAAAAGATGGCGTTGGAAACTACTCTAAATAAAAATGAAGGATACATAGGCGTTTCGATGGTAGGAGTGGAGATGGTTGGAAAAACAGGAATAGCGGCTACCGTTTTGCGTCCTTCGGGAAAAGTACGAATTGATGATGTAACTTATGACGCCATTTCTGAACAAGACTTTATTGAAAAAGGAACCGAAGTAAAAGTGGTGAGGTATGAAACGGGACAAATATATGTAGAAAGAGCTTTATCTATTGAAAAATAAAAAAATAGAGTTTCGGACAGACTCAAATCTTTGATTTTTCAATACTCCTCTTTCATTTTCCAATTTTTTTGAGTACTTTTGTCCCCCGAAAGGAATTCGGCCCGCTTCCAGGGTTGTTTTTCTTTCTTTTTTTACATACATTTTAAATGGGGTGCCTTAATATTTCGGGCTGAGATCATACCCTTTGAACCTGTACGGATAATGCCGAATAGGGAATAAGCACAATCATCCGTATTTTTTTATTAGGCTCTCAAAACCAAATTATTAATCAAAATAATAAATTGTTATGAGACAAATTCTTTTTACAGCTTTTATGCTGTCCTCGGCTTTTTCTGCCATCGCGCAACACAGTATTTCGGGTAAAGTGCTCGATGAGAATGCCAATGTATTAATTGGAGCCACCGTTGTATTGCAAAGTAATGCCAAAGGGCAAACAACAAACAATAGCGGTTCATTCTTTTTTGACAAATTGTCGAAAAATAAGTATGTTATTGAGGTTTCATTTATTGGTTATGAAACTGTTACAAAACAAGTGGATGTTGACAAGGAAGTAATTGTAAGGTTAACGCCAACTTCATATTCCATGAATGAAATCACTGTTACTTCACTTCGCGCCAATAAACGATCGGCGGTGGCTTACAGTGATGTTAATGCCAAAGACATTGAAAAACGAAATTTAGGACAGGATTTACCTTATTTATTGGCACTTACGCCTTCTTTCGTTACTTTTTCGGATGCAGGAGCTGGTGTAGGTTATACCGGATTTCGTGTACGAGGAACGGATGCCAATCGGATAAATATGACCGTAAATGGTGTTCCGCTCAACGACTCCGAATCGCACGGTGTGTTTTTTGTAAATATGCCCGATTTTGCGTCATCTCTCTCCTCGGTGCAAGTGCAGCGCGGGGTGGGAACTTCTACCAACGGTGCCGCTGCTTTTGGAGCCAGTATCAATATGCAAACAGAAGCGTTAAATGCTAAACCATACTCTGAATTGAGCTCAACCTTGGGTTCATTTAATACAAATAAAAACTCGGTGAAAGTGGGTACTGGGCTGCTAGATAATAAGTTTGCTTTCGATGCACGACTTTCAAATATCACTTCCGATGGGTATATGGATAGAGCGTCGGTGGATATGAAGTCGTATTATTTGGCAGCTGGATATTATTCTGACAAAACGGTTGTGAAATTTATCACTTTTGGTGGAAGCGAAAAAACATATCAAGCTTGGAACGGAGTAAGTGGCGATTCGCTCAAAACAAACAGAACTTACAACGAATTGGGTTCATATACAGATGTTGATGGTAATACGCAATTCTATAATAACCAGACTGATAATTACAATCAAACGCATTATCAATTACATTTTTTGCATGAATTAAATCCACATTTGCATCTAAATGCTACCGCTCATTATACTAAAGGAAAGGGCTATTATGAGGAGTACAAAACGGAACGCAAGTATGCCGAATATGGCTTAACAGCACCAATTGTAAACGGACACACGCTGGATACTACCGATTTGGTTCGCCGCAAATGGTTGGATAATCAATTTATGGGGGCAACTTATGCGGTTACTTATGATAATGATAAAATAAATGCAACCGTTGGTGGATCTACTAACCGATATGTTGGTCATCACTTTGGGAATGTAATTTGGGCGCAAAATGCCTCAAATTTAGATGTAGCTAATGAGTATTATCGCAGCAAATCTATTAAGGATGAAACAAATGTATATGCCAAAGCAAATGCGGAAGTAGTGAATAATTTGTTTTTAATGGCTGATGTACAATATAGAATTATACAATATAATATGGTGGGTACTACGGGTGCAAATATTGACATTACGCAAGAGCACCCTTTCAAGTTTTTTAATCCCAAAATGGGTCTTACTTATAAATTGGGAAATAATAGCGATATCTACGCCTCGTATTCTATTGCCAACAGAGAACCAATGCGCAACAATTATACCGATGCAGGAGTAAACGAAAAGCCAACCAGTGAGCGACTTAATGATACCGAAATTGGTTACCGCTATCAATCTACAAGTTTTAGTTTTGGTGCCAATTTGTATTATATGAAGTACAAAGACCAATTAATTCTCACCGGAAAAATTAGTGAAATAGGGGAGATGCTTACATCCAATATTGCTGATAGTTACCGTTCGGGAATTGAAATTACAGCGGCTGCAAAAATCAATAATTGGCTGAAATGGGATGGAAATGTGACTTTGAGCCAAAATAAAATTAAAAATTTTACCGAAGAAGGGGTAGATGTTTACAGTTTGCCGCGTGCTTATTCTGAAGATTGGATAGATGCAAGAAATAATTATTTGGGAACTACCGATATTGCATATTCTCCAAACCTTATTGCCAATAATATTTTCACAGTCAACTATAAGGCATTTGAATGTGGATTGCATTCTAATTATGTGGGAAAACAATACATTGACAATACTTCTGATAATGTACGCTCCATTGATGCGTATTTTGTAAATAATTTGAATTTTAAATATGCATTAAAATTAAATAAAGTAAAATCAATTGATTTTAATGTGTTGGTAAACAATGTATTTAATACGCAATACGTTTCCAATGGTTGGACATGGTATTCTTACTATGTCAATGATAATCGAGTTAACGATTTAAGGTTTTTCCCTCAAGCTGGTACAAATTTTCTGGCATCGGTTACCCTGAAGTTTTAATTTTTTGAGATAATAATAGAAAGGTCGGATGTAAATTCGACTTTTTTTATTTCTTATATTTTAAATCAGATATTTTCTCATACATTAGAGTTTATATTGATTAAATGATTAAAGTATTGAATCCACGATAGCCCCCGATAGCTATCGCGGGCGGGACAAAGAATTAAGATTCACCACTAAGATACTAAGCGCACTGAGATACACTAAGAATATAAGTTAAACAAAGATCACTAAGAAAAAACATAAATGTTTTTTATCTGCAATTGATTCCCTATAAAACATTTATGTTTTATACTTAGTGGTCTATATTTGGTTTGAAATTACACTTAGTGCCCCGATAGCTATCGGGGTCAGTGGTCTCTATGTTCTCCCGATTCTCGGGATGTTCCATTAGTGTTAAACTACTTATTTCTAATTGCGTAGCAATTTAATCTATATAAATTCTATTTATTCGAAAGCACTTTTGTGTTTCATGCAGATTATTAATTCAATTAATTTATTTACTTTTGCAGCTATTCAATACTTTAGTTTGTAGCTGAATTGTTCTTCTATTGGTTGTAACTAAAATTAAAAAACTATCTCTTGTAAAAACGAAAATGTCAAATCCCAAAGAGCCAGCCAAAACAGACATAAATTCCCCGTCCGATAACATTCGCAACGGAGCTACGGATTTTTCCTACCCAATTGGTATTTTCGATTCTGGATATGGCGGTTTAACCATTCTGGACGAAATACGAAAAAAAATGCCCGAGTACGATTATATTTATTTGGGTGATAATGCCCGAACACCTTATGGAACTCGCTCATTTGATGTGGTTTATAAATATACGCTGGAGTGTGTAACGCATTTGTTCGATATGGGTTGCCAACTAGTGGTGTTGGCTTGCAATACAGCTTCGGCTAAAGCGCTGCGTACCATTCAGCAGCACGATTTGCCATTGATTGATGGCAATCGACGCGTGCTGGGCGTAATTAGACCCACCGTGGAGGCTGTCGGCGAAATGACCAAATCCAAGCATATCGGTTTGTTTGCAACTTCTGGAACTGTACAATCGGACTCATATCCACTGGAAATTCAAAAGATTTACAAGGATATTTTTGTTACGTCGGAGGCCTGTCCAATGTGGGTTCCATTAATCGAAAACAACGAGCATAACTCCGATGGCGCAGATTTTTTTGTGCGAAAGAACATTGAAAATCTATTGAATGCTGATACTTTTATTGATACTATTATACTTGGTTGTACACATTATCCGTTGTTAGCCAACAAAATAAAATCTTATCTGCCTGAGGGTGTCAAGTTGGTGTCGCAGGGAGAAATTGTGGCTAAAAGTTTGGCCGAATACATGCTTCGTCATTCCGAAATGAATAATAGATGCAGTAAATTTGGCACAATTCGCTATTTGACAACTGAGTCGGTTGAAAAGTTTTCAAGTTCAGCCTCTCTTTTTCTTAACGAAGAAATAAAGGCCGAACACATTGATTTAGGATAATAATGACCCATTAAATATAAATGTTTATGAAAAAAATCACGTTGATAACGGCTGTACTTTTTATTTGTTGTAGCCTGGCAGCTCAATACAACAAGGAGATAGTGTTGGAAACAATTCTGAAAACTGATACTAACTCTATTGGACAGAAAATTGAGTACCCAAATTTTGTAAATGATGAGGTTAGCATTTTGAGGGTTACTATTCCGCCTGGCAAATCAACAGGTTGGCATAAACATACTTTTCCCGTTTTTGCATATATGATTCAAGGGGAATTGACGGTAGAAATTCAAGATAGAAAATCGCAGACCTATTCTGTAAATACCTCATTTTCAGAAGTAATAAATACTTTACACAATGGAATTAATAATGGAAAAGAACCTGTTGTTTTAATAGCCTTTTTTATGGGAGAAAAGGGAAAGCCATTGTCGGTTCACTAAAATAAAACAAAGTCGTTTTGAATTAAGTAAGTGGAAGTGTTTAATGTCGTATAATTTTCATTCTTGCAGTATGCAAAGTCCCTCTCCTTGGGAGAGGGATTTAGGGAGAGGT
>JFJP01012248.1_pt1 | contig 15362 bp, 14 predicted proteins | sample 431651 | NCBI WGS metagenome assembly JFJP01 (sample SAMN02602958, study PRJNA72255) | Microbial mat metagenome, whole genome shotgun sequencing project. | biome: fresh water; feature: sink hole; material: water; isolation source: purple microbial (photo- and chemosynthetic) mats found in... | reverse complement strand
TATCGCAAACCTGCTCGGCTTAAATTGGGATGCCATGATAAAAGCGGGGTACCATGCATTGTTTGAACGGGTCACGGGAAAATACGATCTTGAGTCTTCACAGTTGAGTTTTGCCGCGCTGAAAGAAGTAAAAATTACGACGAAAGATTTGGGAATTGAGGCCGCAGACTAATACCGCACTTGACATTGTGAAACAAAATACTATACTCGAAAATGAGTCAAGGAGATAACCAATGTCAACAATATTAATTCTCGGTGGGTATGGATATACCGGCAAACTACTAGCCAAGCACTTAATTTCCCAATCCAATGCGGAAGTAATAATCTCTGGGCGTAATTTGGAAAAAGCAAAATCCTTTGCTGATGAATTGAATAACTCGCGCGTGACCGTAAGGCAGGTGGACGCATCCAACTTTGAGAGCCTGACATTGGCGCTCCAAGGCGTAACCTTATGTCTGGTTGCCGCCCCAACCACCCATCACGCTGATACGGTCATCCGCGCCTGCATCTCATCCGGTACAGATTATCTTGATATTCAACTCTCATCCAAGAAAATGAAAGCCTTGTACGCCGCCGAAGATGAGATTAAAAAAGCCGGTCTTTGCTTCGTGACCGAAGCGGGATACCACCCAGGCTTGCCAGCCGCAATGATCCGCTATGCTGCATCGAAATTAAGCATAGTCGAATCTGCTTTGACGGCCGGTTATCTCAACATGAAGAATATTCCCTACAGCGATGCGGTGGATGAACTCATGGAATGTTTTATTGAATATCAGGCGCAAGTTTATAAAAATGGCGCGTGGACAAAACCCGAATCATGGGATGCGCGCTCTTTCAATTTTGGCGAAGATATTGGAAAGCGTACCTGTTATTCAATGTTCTTTGAGGAGTTGCGCGCCATTCCAGATATGTACCCAGCCCTTAAAGAAACGGGGTTTTACATCTCAGGAGCAAACTGGTTTACAGACCTGTTCATCACACCCCTTGTTATGGTTGGACTCAAACTTGCCCCGAATCGCGGTCTAAAACCGCTTGGTAAATTGATGTGGTGGGGCATGGGGAAATCAAAACCGCCGTATGTGGTGGCTCTCAAGGTGGAAGCCATAGGCCAGTTGGATGGCGTCCATGCTCAGGTCCACGCAAGGATCGCGCATCCCGATGGATATGAATTGACCGCGATTCCTGTTGTCGCTTATCTAAATCAATATCTGGATGGCACAGCGCGCAGGGTGGGTGTACACATGATGGGGCATCTTGCCGAGCCTGTAAGGTTGTTCAACGACATGCAAAAAATGGGAGCGCAGATCATCGAATCGCTTGACCTGTTTCATTTGCCTGTCGCCAACGAGTCGTCTTCCTAAACAATTAAACGACGGGAAGTTTTCAACAAAAGAAAGTACAGCCCTGCAAAGAAAACGGCAAACACTGCAACATTCCAGCCGCTCGTGTAATGATCGCCAATCGCCAGACGAGACAGGGTTTTGATCGGTGAAATATCCAACAAGGTGCTGATGGCGGCCGAGACCAGCAGGATGAGCGAGTAAATGAACTGAGATCGTTCACGGTCTTTGAGCAAAACCGCTCCGAGCGCCGCAGATGTTGAAGTGATGCCCGCAACGATCAAAGCCAGCAAAAGAATCCACGCCTCGTTTTGTATGGCAATTCCATTCAACTGCAACAACGTCAACCAAGCAATACACTGCAAAATTGAAATGATGACCGCCGAAGTGATCTTCGCGCCAATCATCCCATTGATTGTCAGCGGCGCAGATAAAAGCGTTTGCAATGTGTTGTTTTCCACTTCCTCGGTGATCGAGTCGATGGACATGCTGCCCGCGACAAAGGCTGGGAAAAACATCAACATGGGCAGCAGCACCGAGTAGATAAATTCAAAAGAGATTGACGGCTTGCCCTTTAGATCTGTGTAGCGCACTTCGATTCCATTTTGCGCGCGCAAATAATTTTCGTATTGTTTAAGCGGCTCCTGAATCACCATGCGGATCAGTGAACTGACAGCCTCGGAGTCTGGCAAATATAATTTGATTTCTGCCGTGGTATTTGTGCCCGGCGGAATAACCACAATGGCATTCACATTGTTTTGAAAAAAATCAGTTTCCGCCTCGGCGAGCGAAGCATACTGGATGACCTGCAAACCACGTTCGCTGATAAACGATTCCAATGGATTCTCAGGTGACGCGCCCACCATTCCAATTTTTATCTGCGCGCCCCCAAACTTCATAATCGTATCTGAATCATACAAAGACAACATCCCCAACAACAGCGCAGATGAAAAAGAAGCAATGAACAACTGGATCAGAATTGCGATCACAATTGTGCGATCGCGAATGACAGAACCCAACTCTTTTTTGACAACAGCCAGAAATGGGATCATCATAGTCCGCCTCGCATCAAATACCAGTTGTAAATAAAATGTACCACCGTACCAATAATCAACGCCAGCATGTAGGGCAGTTTCAACTTCGTCCTCAACAATGTCACAATGGCAGTAAATACAAAATGGGCAACCAGCGGCACAAGCAGGAACAGCCCCGCGCCAAACAAGGCGCCTGAAACTGAAGCCTGTGACACCATGCGGATGGACAATAAAAGCAAAAGTTTTTCACCAACCAGAAAACCCAACCCCGAAAGAAACGACAACGCCAGTATGTCGCGGAAAGATGTCACCACGCCGCGCTCCGCCAACACCACAATTCCCACCGACTTGACCACCTCTTCCACAAACGCAGAGGCGATCAACATCATGCCAAGGATCATACCAATTGGCAGGTTGGTGGCAAACGCCAGCAAAACCACCTGCACCATATACACGCCCGGAATCACCAACAGGCTCCACATCGGCACCGACAGATACGGCTTAATATGCGCCATCATCAGGTAGATTGCATCGGCAACCTTGCGCGTCAGAGAACGATAGCCCATCAGAAATTCTTCGTTAAGCAACCTGCTCCCTGCATACATGGCAAAACCAAAAATCGCCGACATGGGCAAAGACGGAAATAAATATTCCCGCCAGCCAAACGGCTCATTGCGATACATTTTTACCGCCAACGTTAACGGAGAAATATACGCAAGATCGCTGGTATTTGTAAACATGGCAGGGAAAACGAGGTACGCAGTTGTCAACGTTGTCACAAGCATCGCAATAAAAGTTGTATCCTTGAACGTGCGATAAAACAACGGCACCATCAAATAAATGGCAAAAATAAATAACGTGGTCGGCGCAAAAATCGCAAGAGCAAGCAACACACTCCCCTTTGTCAGCGCCGCAATCAGCGCAGTGGTTGCGAGCGCAAAGACAGCGTAAGGCAGCATCTTGCCAAGGATAATCTGAAAAGGTGTCACCGGCGCAGACAGCAAAATCGTCAAACGACGGTTAATTTTTTCATCCATAAAACTGCTGGTAAAAAAGATGCTGATGAACGTAATCGGCATGATGTAAAGCAACGCAACAAGCACCTGAGTAAACGGCGCGGGCGGAGGCGTTAGGGATGGGATGATAACCTCTTCAGGCTTCGCAACTGGAGCAGTTCCGCCCGCATCCACCTGCGCCTGAGCCTGATCGGGTTTCAGGTAATTGATCCCAACCCGCAGCGGGAAAGCCAACCCCTCCGCGTAAGATGCGCCAACCCGCACCAACTCCTGCTTCTCCATATATTGTTTGAGAGCCCTCTCTGCATACTGTGATCTATCGTCATCGCGAGAGAACACCTGCGCGCCATCAACCAGAACATCAATAGCCTGCTGTTCAAGAAGTAATTTCCCCTGGTTTGAATCAACCTCCACAACAGAAAAACGGCTGTCTTGTATGGGAGGAACATCACCCGAAACGCCAATACGGTACAAGCCACTGCCAAGTGAAACTGCATCGCGCAGAAAAAACGCCGACAAGCCAAGCACAGCCAGCAAAAAAATAACGGCAACCGGACTCGCGCCGCCGCCAAAACGTTTACGCAAGCGAGTCACCTCGCGCCAGGCAATTACAAGGATTTGATTCATTGGAGTTATATTCCCGATGGTTTTTAGTCAAAGACCTGCTAGGTCTGGGTTTATATTTTGGGATAAAATTCAGGCATGATTGAACTTACCAATATCACCAAGCGTTACAATGATACTACAGTCGTTGACGATTTAAATCTAAAGATCGAAGCGGGCGAGATCGTTGGAATCATCGGACACAACGGCGCAGGAAAAAGCACGACCATGAAAATGATCGCAGGGTTGATCGAGCCAACTTCAGGCGATGTGCGCGTAATGGGACGCAATATACAAAAAGAAGGCGTCAAAGTCAAACAGCACATCGGTTTCCTGCCGGAAGAAAGCCCGCTCTATGAAGCCATGACCGCCCAGCAATACCTGTTGTTTTTTTCTGAACTCTACCGTATGCCGCGCCAAAAAGCATTGCAGCGGATTGACCAGATTCTCACCTCGTTGGGCTTGGTAGAGAAGACCAAACTCACGGGTGAATTCTCCAAAGGGATGAAGCGCAAGACCGCCATCGCACGGGCGCTGCTCCACAACCCTGACCTGCTGATCCTCGATGAACCCAACTCAGGGCTTGATCCGCTTACCTCGTTCTTTATCATCAATTATCTAAAGACCCTTAAACGCGAAGGAAAAACGATTGTTCTCAGCGCACACAACCTTTTTCACGTTGAATCGATCTGCGACCGCGTAGGGATCATCAAGAACGGAAAATTATTGGTGTTTGACACCATGGATGCAATCCGCGCCAGACTAGGAAAGCGCGAATATCAGGTTATATTCCACTCAGATCAAAAACTCAACTACGAACATCTAGGCGGCAACTATATTTTCCGCACCGCTGAAGTGGATGCCATTGCCGGAATGCTGGAAACCGTTTCAGAAAACGGCTGGACGCTGGTAGACCTATCCATGCGAGAATCGGCGCTGGAGGAAATTTACGTCAAATTGATGACAAATGATTGACTACGAAACACACAAAAGGGCTTCAAAATAAGCACAGCAAAAGCCTGTGCTATACTTGCTCTTCAGAAAGAATATTACATACAACCATCTTCCAGTTGAATGCTTGAGGGTGCATGGCAGCTCCAACAAAGTTAAAAGAGTACATCAAAAAAATCACAAAGAGTTTCCTCAACTCAGTCTTTGTGAAGTTTTTTGCGCATGTACCTCCCATTTCATGGGTTGTATACGGCATTTTTTTATTCCTCGGCAAACGCCATGTGAAAAAAAATATAGCCATTCAGCGTGCTGAACATTTAGACTACACAGTTACCGGAAACGGCACACGGGCAGATTTACAGGCAACATTAGACAGGATTGTATATGATCTCGTTTATGCATTGGGGTATGTAGGTGCAATAGTCGCCACCTATGAGCAGGGAGATGTCTTACCAGTACGCGCCGTGTATGTAGACCCAAAACTCGCAAGCAGTGAACAAATTCAATTTTGGGAACAGCAAATCAGCCAATTTACGCGAGAACAACCAATCCGACTGGCAGACCCAACCGTTGCCAGAGTTTACTTACATCGCCCTGAGTATCAAAACAATTTAAGTGTAAAAGCATCGGATGCAGGCGAGCCTGTCATCAGCACAGAGTTATTTGATTTATTCACGCCAGTCATTCCCAACTCAACGCGAAGCGCCATTCGGGGAATACAGGACGCGCTGAAAATCACGCAAGTGATTGCAGTTCCATTCTTTCTCAACACAACATCAAACGGAAAGACCGAACAGGAATACGTTGGAAATTTATTCGCAGCCAGCCGCTCCAAAATCACAGAAGCGGACAAACTCATTCTGACCACCTTGACCCGTCACATTGCGGCGGCAATTCTAAGTGAACGCAGACATTTGCATGTGGAAATCATGCAGAAGTTGATCCTCGACATGCACAGCAATCTTGCCAGTGAAGAAAAAATCCTTGCGGCAATTGCACAAGGCATTGTCACCGAACTGGGCTACGCAGGCGCCATGGTGGCTACCTACGAAGCAGATGACGCCCTGCCAGTACGCGCCATTTATGTTGACCCAAATCTTGTATCTGGCGAGCAAATTGATAAATGGGAAGATCAGGTCTCGCAACTCAGTCTTTTGGGAATGCCAATCAGCTTACGCAATCCATTGATTGCGCGGGTCTATGTGCGCGACAATAAATACAAAGACAATTTAGGGGTAAGGGCCGCCAAGGCAAAAGAACCTGTCACCAGCACGAAATTATTTGAGCTATTTACCCCGGTAATTCCTGAAGTTGCTTATTATGCCGTTGAAGGTATTCAAGACAGTTTGGGAATTAAGCAAGTCATCTCAGTGCCATTCTTTCTTGATCAGCAATTTGTGGGGAATTTATTTGCCGCAACCCAATCTCAAAAATTCAGCAGTTGGGAGATTGAAGTCTTACGCACGTTTGGACATCAGGCAGCGGCTGGACTGCGTAACGCAGCATTGTTTCGGCAAAGCGAAGATCGCCGCGCCGCGGCAGAAATATTAGGAAGAATGGCATTCAGCGCATCAGCATCGGTACATGCCTTTCGCGGTCATATTGGCGTGGTACGTGGAAATTTACAAATCCTGAAAAATTTAGATGCGAGTGACCGTGACCCAGAACAACGACGCGCCTTGATGGAAAAATTAATTCCACCCGTAATCACTCGGCTGAACGACATCGCCGATCTTTTGGAGAAGTTGCAATCCCCGTGGACTTTGACAATTCGAGAACCGGTGGATATCAATGGCTGTTTACGCCATGCATTAGGAAAAGTCATCCCAATCCCTGAAAATTGGCTGCATCTTTCCTTCGTTGATAATTTATCCAGTGTCTATGCTTCACAGGAAATTCTCGTTGAAATTTTTCGCAACGTCATCAAAAATTCTGTGGAGGCGCTCGCAGAAAAAGGTGGACAGCGCCATTTATGGATCGAAAGTTGTATGCGCGATTCATCTACAATAGAAATAAATATCCGCGACAATGGAATTGGCGTTAAACCTGAAAATATCGGCAAGGTTTTTGAGATCAAATGGACCACAAAACCAGGAGCCTTGGGCATGGGGCTGTTTTGGGCCAGAGATTATATAGAAGGGCTGGGAGGCAGTGTAAAGTTGGAGAGCATTTGGAAGGAAGGCACAACCTGCTCAATCAGAATTCCAGTACACAGCGAAGGGAAGTCCCTTCCAATAAAATAACAGGAGTATTCATGTTGGAAAATTCAAAATCCCTTAAAATTATCATCCTTGATGATGAGGCAGATTGGTGTACAACCATTAGCGAAACAGCGCGCATGTTGGGACATGTCGCCGACGCAGTTTCTACTCTGGAAGAAGCGCATGAAAAAATTCAGGGGGCATACAATGCAGGCACCCCCTATCACGTGGCAATTGTGGATTTAATTTTTGAAACGGGAAAAAACAAAGTTAAGGTGCCGCGCGGTAAAGAGGCGGTTCGTTTCATCAAAACACGTCATCCATATATGGCATGTGTTGTGGTCAGCGGCGCAGACATAACCTCGGATCACGTGCTTGACATGCGCGATGAGTATGGATTGGACTATTACCTGCAAAAGGATCGCTTCGACCTTGACACCTTCTCACGCGCCATCGAGAAATCTGTGCGCCGCATTCAACCGATAGACATAAAACAAAATCGGCGGAAAAATCTCATGGAAACCCTTGAAAAATCAAAAGATGTACGCGCCATTTTCCTCAACGACCTGTCAAAAGTAAAGGAACGTGAGGCGCTCAAAGGGATCGACGTAGATGTTGCCACACATAACGAGATAGAACGTTTTCAGGCACAGATCAACGAGATCGAAAAAAGCATTGCGCTATTGGAAAAAGAAATTTCCGAGAGCGAAAATAATTTATAAAGCGCTCATACACAGACAGGAGATCATCCAATGTTGGAAACCACCGCAATCCCCGTCCTGCTAAAAGCCGTGAACTTCCTGTTTGATGAATGTGGAAAAATTCTGGAAGAACGACGGGAACGACGCAAGCAGGAACAACCAAAAATTGAGCCGCCCAAACCGGAAGCGCCCGCAATACCATCACAGCAAAGTATTTCAAACAAAGAAACGGCATTGAGTATTTCAGTTAATCAGTTGGCTTGGACTAAAGCAGAAAGCCAGGTGGAACATTTTTTATCTCTGCTTGATATTCACATCGGAAATTATCGCCTGTTAAGCAAACAATACGCCGCCTGGACAGAGGTTCTCGTTCCGCCCGTCATCGCGAACAGTCTCAAAAATGAAGAAGCCAAAATTATAGCCATTGCCAGTAAACTACAAACTCTTCTTTCAGAAGTCTATGCGCGGGATGTGAACGCCCTAAATCAGGAAGACATTGAAAGCGGGGGATAATCCCAAAGTTTTACTTAAACCAACTTGATTATCTAACTAGATGAAAACTCATTTTTTGATCATCATGGGAGTTTCTGGCTGTGGCAAGACCGTCGTCGGCAAAGCGCTTGCTCAACATTTGGAATGGGATTTTTTCGACGCTGACGATTTTCATCCACCTGCGAACATTGCCAAAATGGAAAGCGGAGCCCCGCTTGACGATTCAGATCGCGCCCCGTGGCTGGATTCCCTACACGATTTGATTTTATCCTCGCTGAAAGCAAAGCGTCCCGCCGTATTGGCTTGTTCTGCCCTCAAAGAACGTTATCGCCAGCAACTCATGGACGGCAACAGCGGCGCGCAACTCATTTACCTCAAAGGCAGTTATGATTTAATCTGGTCACGCATGACCGCGCGCGCTGGACATTATATGATGCCTGCCATGTTGCAAAGTCAATTCAATACTCTGGAAGAACCTCTCAACGCAATCGTAGTGGATGTTGAGTTGTCAGTCGCAGAGATTATAAAAAAAATTATAGCCGAACTTAATAAATAATATTACACATCGTCTCAAAGAGACGCTTATTTTTGCACTCCAACAATCGTCAGCCTAATCCAATATTGCAAAAATCGTTTACAACACAAATCCCCAATGAAATTGATACACGAAGGGGGCTATTTCGCATTAAAATCAAGGAAAGGACAGCAGCATCAAACAACATGGAAATGTACCCATACTACATCGGTTATATTGTTATATTGCTTGCAAGCAGCGTACTCGGATTCCTGTTGCTCATACGGGTCTGGGGGTTACGTTCCATACCGGGCGCCTACGGTTTAATGCTGGCTGTTGGATGCGTGATGGAATGGTCATTGACGTATGCAATGGAAATTTACACCACAAACATTGCGGAAAAAATCCTGTGGGCTAAGTTGGAATATTTTGGAATTTCCTACGCGGCATTGGGCATGTTTATTTTCACCATGCACTACAGCGGTAACACTGACTGGCTAACCTCCACTCGCACAACATTGCTTGGCATCATCGCCAGTGTTGGTTTTATTTTTGCGCTAACCAATGAATGGCATCATAAGATTTGGTCAACCATCCAACTTACCAATGGATTGCCATTTGGTCCATTAAATGTTAGCCATGGAATAGCATTCTTTTTTTTGGCGATATTTCAATATATTTTGATTGCTGTAATTACGGTGACATTTTTTCAGATCGCTACGCGCGCGCAAAGTCTGTATCAAAGCCAATCGCGTACCATGCTGATTGGAATGCTGTTTCCGTGGATTGCAAATTTTATGTATATTACGGGGCTTAATCCATCTTCATCCCTAGACTTAACCCCCATTGCACTAACATTAACAAATTTATTTCTTTCCATTAGTTTTCTGCGGTACCGCTTTATGGACTTGCGCCCCATCGCGCAAGATTCGATATTTAATGCAATGCAAGACGGCGTAGTGGTGCTTGACCACAAGGAACGGATTGTGGATATCAACCCCGTTGGCACATTCATTTTCCAGGATACAGGAGACCTGCTAGGGCGCGAGATCAAAACCCTGCTCCCAAACTGGGTTGAATGGCGGTCGGCTAATCCACGCGGAGAAATTAAACAGGAAATTTCAGTTGAACTGGCAGGTGATCCATTAACTTTTAGCCTGCGTACCACCTCAGTTCTTGACCAGCGCGGCAAGCGAAACGGGCGCGTCCTGCTCATCAGCGATATCACCGAACAAAAACAGGCGCAAAAACAAATCATGGAAGCCAGTCACTTGAAAAGTCAGTTATTGGCAAACCTGGGACATGATCTGCGCTCACCTTTGGGAGCCATCATTGGCTATGCAGAAATGCTGAAAGACGGCTCATTTGGACCAATGAGCGAAAACCAGGAAAAGGCTTCGTCAGAAATTCTGGACGGCGCAAATCAACTACTTTCATTTATTAATAATCTGGTGGGTCAGGCGCAAATCGAAACAGGCAAGATCATTTTACGTGAATACCCATTTGATGTGGGCGAGATCGTCGGTCCGTTACTGTCCACGCTGAATTTTCATGCCCACAAAAAAGGATTAACGCTTATAGAATATATTGATCCTGCCCTGCCCCAAAGGCTGGTTGGCGACCAATTTTGGCTGCGACAAATCGTGATGAATCTTGTACATAATGCGGTCAAATTTACCGAAACAGGTTCTGTAACCGTACGCTTCTTCAAACGTGGAATGGATCACTGGGCGGTTCAGGTGATTGATACTGGAATTGGCATTCCTCATGAGGCTCAAAAACGAGTCTTTGAGGCTTTTGAACAGGTAAACAGCATGGAAAACTCAAAGCAAAGCGGTTTTGGCTTGGGGCTGTCCATTGTTGCGAAATTAACTTCGATTATGAGCGGAAAGATTGAGTTGGAAAGCGAAGCAGGGAAAGGCTGCACATTTACAGTTATTCTCCCACTGAAAGAATCTATAAAATAAGCAGCAAGCCGGTTAATACATGGAATTTTGACAAAATTATTGCGGGGAAATCACAAGACAACTACAATCTCCCAGCAATACCTGCTTTCCTCAAATCGCGATAGTGCCACCAAACCTGCCAAATGCGAAACGCAGCTTCCAACTGTATCTTAAAGGACATTTTTGATTTTCCCCAGCGGCGATCTGCAAAATAAATGGGAGATTCACCGATCTTGAATTCAAGGCAGTGAGCAAGATATGCCATTTCCACGAGAAAAACATAGCCATTTGACTGAATACGCTCAAAAGGAATTTGCTGCAAAGTTCCACGCCGCCACATACGATACCCCGTGGTTACATCATACAAAGGCAAACCTAATATCGTACGCGCATAATAGTTGCCAAAAGCGGATAGACTTTTGCGCCAAACAGGCCACCGTTCATCCACGGCGCCGCCTTTTACATAGCGAGAGCCAAGCACAACATCATTCAACTCCAATAAATTTTTCATTTCCACAAGCGCAGAGGGATCATGTGAAAAATCCGCGTCCATTTGGACAATAGCCTGCGCGTCGCTTTCCAATACTTTTTGAAAGCCGTTTAAATACGCCGACCGCAAACCCAATTTTCCAGGGCGATGAAGTACATCCACGCGGCCAGGGTATGTCACAGTTAATTCATCTGCAATGCGCCCTGTGCCATCAGGGCTGTTATCATCCACAATCAATATACGTAAATCAAGTGGAAGCGAAAATAAAGCGGAGACCAGCTTGGGCAGGTTCTCCGCTTCGTTATAAGTAGGTGTGACAATCGTAATCCGCAAACAAACTCCTATTTCTTAAGACGCACCAACTCTGTTTTAATTTGATTCACCTCAGTAAAGTTATCTCTCAGAGAGGCGACCTCTGCCAACTTCACACCAAGGCGATTTCGGCTCTTGGTCATCTGCTCACGGTCTTTAATGGGGTAAAAGTATTCCACAGATTGTTCAAGTCGAACACGAAGTTTTTCGCTCAATGCCATAAGGTTTGAGGGTGGAAGCACAAGAATAAAATCTGTGCCGCTTACATGCCCCAGAAAATCTTCGGGACGGCTGATTTCACGCATCGTATTAACAATCATCAAACTGATCGCGCGCAAGACATCATCTGACGCAACAAAGCCATAGGCTTCGCGAAAAGAAACCATGTTATCAATTGAAACAAATAATAGAGCCACGCCATCTTTGCCAAGCACTTCAGAGAGTTTTTCATCCACCAATGCGCCTTCCGGCAATCCGGTGACGGGGTTGGTCAATGATCCTTGACTCACGCGTTTGAGTGCATTTCGTACACGCAAACGCAACTCTTGAACATCAAAAGGCTTGGTGATGTAGTCGTCTGCGCCCAACTCCAACCCTTGCAAACGATCTGAACGGTCGCGTTTTTCAGTGAGGAAAATGATGGGGACTTCGGCGGTACGACGGTCGCTTCGTAAACGTCGGGCTACTTCATAGCCGTCAATGTCAGGTAAACGAATATCAAGGATGACAAGATCAGGGTGAACGGTTTGGCAGGAGCGAACACCATCTTCTCCCCAATTGACAGTGAATACTTCGTACCCTTGAACGCGAAAATAAGCGTTCAGCATTTCAGCCACGTCAAGGTCGTCTTCAATGATGAGTATTTTGGGCTTATTGTCTGTCACGCCAGACCTTCGCTATGTTTTATGATATTGGTTCTTTTTGGACAATGAATTCGCAAACATCATCGCCGACAGCAATACATCTGGATTCGTTTACACGGAATTCGTTACCGCCAGAAACCCACTTTAGGCTTTCCTGCAACAAACCAGTGGAGACGAAACAAACGGGTTTATCTGCGCCTGTGCGGCCCCAACAGCATGGGCATTTATGAATTGTCCATATCCATTCTGTGTCTTTCTCTTCCACAGTAGTTTGTTGATCGCTTAACTGGCTGAAAATTTTCGCAAAAGCAGGTAGTCCAATTCTCAGCTTGGATTGCAATGGAAGGACGACAAAAGCTAAATCCGCAGCGCCTGCCAAGGCGCCAAAGTTTCGCAACGCATCAGAAAAAGTTGCGCGTCCAGCACGAAGGGCTAATCCACGCCCACCACGCGGTCCGTACATTTCTTCCAAAGCAGAACCAATTGCAGAAAGTTCGGCAAAATCAAACCCTTTATCGAGGTTATCTGGAGGGTAATTCTCAATATAATTATTCAAACCCGCCAAATTTAAAATGGCATTCAAACCATTTTTACCCATCACTTCTTCCAAAGATTTGATGGTAATCATGCCAAATTTGTTGGGGTAATACAAACCACTTTTTTGAAGGGGGCTCATAACAACTCCACTAGATCAACTTCGCCAGATCTTCGGCGGCGCGACGCATATCAAGGAAGATCAGGCCAAGTTTGGCCTGTTCACGTACCAACACGGTGAGTACTGCTTCTTCACCTACTGACATCAACACGACATACCCCTTCAGGCCTTTAATGTAGACCTGCTCAAGGGAACCACGTCCCAACTCACTTGCAATACGTTCACCCAATGAAAGCATAGCCGCTGACATGGCTGAAACGCGATCTTCCTCCACCCCTTGTGGGAGAGCAGACGCAATACTCAGACCATCCACACTAACTACGGCTGACGCTTCAATATCAGGTGACGAAGCCTGTAACTCACGTAGGCGATCCACCATTTGTTGCGAACGATTTTTTGACAAACCAACCCTCCTGTAGGGAAGTTTAACGCCTATTTATTGCGGGCGTTGATTTCATTTTGTAAGTAGATGACTATTTTAGAACATGGCTTTCATTGTGTCAAGTTCGGTATATTATATCTTACAAAACAGTAAGTTGACCACATGCTATAATTTACGCATGAGTAAATTTAAATTCTTCCTTTTTATCTTTTGTATATTTTTAATTGCTCCGCAATCTGCTCACGCGCAGGAATCCCCCCCCTCTGCTGAACCAGAAAGCGGTGGCGTAGTGTGCGAACCAAGCGCTTATTTATCACAACCAGATGACTGCCTGGCTTTGGGACCTTCCGCGTACCTGACCGATCTTGCTCGCCTTGGCATGACTCTTCCACCACGACCACTGCCCGCGTCAAAACCTGACCCAAGCCTGTCACTACTTCCATACAAATATTTTCACCTTGATAAAGACTACGTGCCAATTTATAACGCCCCCGGAGAAAAAGGTCCTGGCGGACAGCAATTCCCTCCTGGTTTTGTTTACATTTCCTACATAGATCGCGTAGAACAAGGCGGAGTGTACTATTTCATGCAAAACGGCGGGTGGATTCCCGGCAAAGGCGCGCGCGTTGGCGAAATACCACACTTCCAAGGACTCGAATTTTCTGCGACGCCGCGCAATTCATTTGGATGGACATTCGAACAAATTCCCGTAATGAACGCGCCTGGTTACAATGCGGGTAAAACGGGAAAAGAAACTCTCTTATTTGAAACTGTGACCATTTACAATACACAAATTGCAGATAATGAAGAATGGTATATGATCGGTCCCGATCAATGGCTGGAGGGGCGCAAGGTTGCACGAGTCATCACGAACGCTACCCCACCGCAAGGCGTAACCACAAATCGTTGGATTGACGTAGACCTTGCCGAACAAACTCTTGCTGTTTACGAAAATAATCAACTTATCTTTGCAACTGTCATCGCCAGCGGATCAGAACCTTTTTGGACACGCCCGGGACTTTTCCAAATCTTTCAGAAAAAAGAAACTGAAACCATGCGAAATAACGATCCCGCCGATTTCTATTATCTCGACAACGTTCCATGGACAATGTATTTTGATGGCGCGCGCGCCTTACATGGCGCATATTGGCGCACGCGTTTTGGCTATCCGCAGTCACATGGGTGCGTAAACCTGTCTGTCGGAGACTCACATTGGCTGTTCAATTGGGCTGTTGAAGGCGAGTGGGTGTATATTCACGATCGCACAGGTCAAACACCTACCGATCCCGCATTTTACACTGGTGGCGCTTATTAGAAACTTGGAAGTTAAATCTTTTTTTGCCTCTTGGCGAGAAAATCTCTCACCAAGAGGCCGTATAACTTTCTGTAAAAAATAGTTCGCAGTCTGTAAAAATGATCAAGGTGAATAAGTTAGGAAAGCCTAAGTAAAAGGGAGTAACCACTTTTTCAGAGTTGCAGCTTTGATTGCTTAACAGCCATAACTCAAACGTGGAGCCGTGCACGAGTTAATCCAGTTGACGCTCGATGAGGCAGACAGCCTGCAAGCGCGGATTTGTGATCTCAGGCGTGGAGTCGTTCTTTTCAAGGTTGAGCGCCAGCAGGGAAATTGAATTTTCGGGCAAGCCTTCGCGAGTCCGAAGGCACTCCAAGCTTTTGTTTCGGAGAGTTTGACATTGGGGATTTAGAAGTCGGCAGGACGCAATCCGCTGATCGCGCGTGGCGTGAGACGGCGGTAATGGTTGGGATTTGCGCCAGCACGAGATTCTCTTTGAATTGCCAATCCATTTGGCGTGCCTGCCATGCCTGCTTGACCAACAGCCAGTCGGAAAGCGACATGCCGT
>JFJP01014060.1_pt1 | contig 15367 bp, 10 predicted proteins | sample 431651 | NCBI WGS metagenome assembly JFJP01 (sample SAMN02602958, study PRJNA72255) | Microbial mat metagenome, whole genome shotgun sequencing project. | biome: fresh water; feature: sink hole; material: water; isolation source: purple microbial (photo- and chemosynthetic) mats found in... | reverse complement strand
AAGGGACAAAACAAATTCTTAGGGATGCCGGGGTTCCGGTTCCCAGGGGGACGGTAATTCGCTATTTTGATGAACTCCAAGATGCCATTGACGAAGTAGGGGGCTATCCCATTGCTATTAAGCCCCTCGATGGTAACCATGGCCGGGGGATTACCCTGGATATTACCAAATGGGAAACGGCTGCTATGGCTTACGAGGAAGCCAGTAATGCCTCTAAAACCCGCAGTGTGATTTTGGAACGCTTTTATACGGGTCGAGATCATCGGGTATTAGTTGTTAACGGCAAAATGGTCGCCGTGGCGGAACGGGTTCCGGCCCATATCATCGGAGATGGTCAGTTAACCGTTGAACAATTAATCGAAAAAACTAACCGTGATCCCCGTCGGGGCGATGGCCATGATAATGTCCTGACCCGAATTGTGGTGGATAAAACCGTGATGTCCATGATTGCGGAAAAAGGCTATACCCTAGAAAGCATCATGCCTGCGGGGGAAATCTGTTTTCTGCGGGCTACGGCTAACCTAAGTACGGGGGGCAGTGCCATTGACCGCACCGATGAAGTTCACCCTGATAATGTCTGGTTATTTGCTCGGATTGCTAAAATTATCGGTTTAGATATTGCCGGAATTGATGTGGTGACACCGGATATTTCCAAACCTCTGCGGGAAGTCGATGGGGTGATTGTGGAAGTTAACGCGGCTCCCGGGTTCCGAATGCACGTCGCCCCCAGTGAAGGTTTGCCGCGAAATGTGGCGGGGGCGGTGATGGATATGTTGTTCCCACCTGGCCAACCCAGTCGCGTCCCAATTTTAGCCGTCACCGGAACTAATGGTAAAACTACTACCACCCGTCTGTTAGCTCAGGTTTATCGGTGGGTTATACCACTACCGACGGGATTTATATTGGGGAACATTTAGCCGAACCTGGGGACAATACCGGGCCCCAAAGCGCCCAACTGATTCTGCGTGATCCGATGGTGGAGGTTGCTGTCCTTGAATGTGCGCGGGGAGGCATTCTGCGAGCAGGGTTAGGGTTCGATACCTGTGATGTCGGTGTGGTCTTGAATGTGTCGGCGGATCATTTGGGATTAGGGGATATTGATACCCCGGAACAAATGGCGAAGGTGAAAAGTGTTGTCGCTGAAGTGGTGATGCCCAAAGGCTATGCGGTGCTGAACGCTGATGATCCTTTAGTGGTGCAAATGGCCGAACGGGTGAAAGCTCAAATCGCCTATTTTACGATGAATCCCGATAATGAAATTGTGTTGAAACACACGGAATCTGGGGGATTGGCGGCGGTCTATGAAAACGGATATCTGTCGATATTAAAAGGAGATTGGACGCTGCGGATTGAACAGGCGGTGAATGTTCCGATCACGATGAATGGTCGCGCTCCGTTTATGATTGCTAATGCCTTAGCCGCTTGTTTGGCAGCTTTTGCCCAAGGGGTAAAAATAGAGCATATTCGGGCGGGTTTGTCAAGCTTTATTGCCTCGACTTCCCAAACCCCCGGACGGATGAATTTATTTAATATGGGTAGCTATCACGCTCTGATTGATTATGCCCATAACCCGGCGAGTTACATCGCGTTAGGGGCTTTTGTGAAAAATTGGCCTGGGCCTCGAATTGGGGTTGTCGGTGGCCCTGGCGATCGCCGGGATGAGGATTTTGTCACCTTGGGTCAATTGGCGGCGGATATCTTTGATGAAATTATTGTCAAGGAAGATGATGATACCCGGGGCCGAGAACCGGGTTCGGCGGCTAAGTTAATTAGCACCGGGATTGAGCAAATATTGGGCAAAGTTCCCCATCCTCCTAGTCGCTATGAAACGATTCTGAATGAAACCCAAGCGGTGAATACGGCTTTAGATCGGGCTGTGCCGGGATCGTTAGTGGTGATTTTACCCGAAAGTGTGAATCGCGCGATTAAATTAATTGAGGCGCGTAACCCAGTACAGGAGTCTGACAACAACTCCCATTCTCCGGGTCTCAATTCTTCAACGGTGATCAAATCTTCAATAATACTGTAGGGGCGGATTCTGTAGGGGCGGGTTCGGGTTAACCTTTGTTACCCACAAACCACCTACCAAAACCCGCCCCGACATCACCCCAAATCAACGATTAATTAAATATTATTGTGGGGTGGGGCGGGTTGATCATGATTAGTTGTTGGAAACGGATATTAGTACGGAACCCGCCCCTACGGGGTTTGAAAAAATTAGTTCTGTAGGGGCGGGTTCGGGTTAACCTTTGTTACCCACAAACAACCTATCAAAACCCGCCCTACCCACTACCCACAAACCACCTACCAAAACCCGCCCCGACATCACCCCAAATTAACGATTAATTCAATATTATTGTGGGGTGGGGCGGGTTGATAATGATTAGTTGTTGGAAACGGATATTAGTACGGAACCCGCCCCTACGGGGTTTGAAGAAATTATGACTTGTGGGAATTCTTTTCTGTCTCGGAGGAGACAGGATCAGAAACATCTGGGGGGGTGGAGATTTCATCTTTAAACCCGCGTAAACTTTGACCTAAACTTTTGCCAATTTCAGGAATCTTTTTAGGGCCAAAAATTAACAGCGCCACCACTAAAATAATTGCGATTTCCGGCCAACCTAAACCAAACATAATCTGAAGCTGCCTTGATAAAAGTATGAGTCAACCTTTATCCTAAACTGATATTCTATAATATGAGCCCGAAATAAGTAAATTCCTAAAAAATTCCTAAAATGGTCAACACTTCCCCTGTCTCGATCCGAGAACAACAGCACTCCCTGATCCGCCAACTCGCTGACCAAATTCAGGCTAGTTGGCACCAATATCTGGATTTGGAACCCTACCATTTACCGGAAGATTTAGGGTATGTGGAGGGGCGCTTAGAAGGGGAAAAACTGATCATTGAAAATAAGTGTTATCAAACCCAACACTTTCGCAAACTACATTTGGAATTAGCCAAAGTTGGCCAAAACCTTGATATTCTCCATTGCGTGATGTTTCCTAGGGTCGAATATGATCTCCCCATGTTTGGGGCTGATTTAGTCGGGGGAAGGGGCCAAATTAGTGCGGCTATTGTGGATTTATCCCCAACCCATTTAGACCGGAGTTTACCTTTACCCTATCAAAACCAATTACAACTGCAACCGCAACAACAGTTTTCCCAACCCCGTGAAATTCCCACTTGGGGAGATATTTTTTCGGAATTTTGTTTATTTATTCGACCGACAACACCGGAAGAAGAAACTAAATTTTTGCAAATTGTGACGCAATATTTGAAAGTTCATTGTGAATATGCGATCGCTCAAAAGCCGATTTCCGAGGAACAAAAATTAGAAATAATTGCGGGTCAACAGCATTATTGTACTAAACAACAACAAAATGATAAAACTCGCCGTGTCTTAGAAAAAGCCTTTGGTGAAGAATGGGCAAATAACTATATGACAACGGTTTTATTTGATCTGGCTAAAATCTAATAGCCTGAAAAAAATCAAGCCCGTTTTAGATCAATCCAGATATATTTAAGATAACTGATCACTTTTCTTAAGTAAATTTAGTAGATTCTGATTTACTGTCTTTTTTTGGTTGAGTTTTACCTTGAGTTTTACCTTGAGTTTTACCTTGAGTTTTACCTTGAGTTTTACCTTGAGTTTTACCTTGGGTTTTTTCTTCAACAGGAGTATCGTGGGGTGATGATTTAATCCCCGCAGGTCGAGTAGTACGGAAGGTAACATTCACCCCTTCATTAGATTGTTCTAATACCAACAAAGGAGTTGGTTTTGCCTTTTGATCCCATTCAATATGAACAATTCGTCCTTGAATAGTAGGTTGCCAATTATCATGTTCATCACTGGGACTTAAATAGGTTTCCAAACAATCAATAATTTCATTAATTGTAGTTGATGTGGATTGAGTTGGTAACTTCATTAGTCGCACTTGAATCCGAAATAACACCCGTTTTTTAGAGTCTCCAGCAAGACCCGTTTCATATTCTACATCAAAGAGAGAATCCACTTGACGGGCTGTTCCCGCCGTACTTTGTTCTCCAACGGCCGATTGAGTTGGACGTAGGGCGATGGAGATTTGTTGTTTAACTTTCAGCTTAATTTGAACGATAATGGCATAGTGGAAAACATCCTCCGCCATCCGCATTCTCAAATAATCTAAGTTAAATTCCCGCGAGTGAATTAAATCGGGGTTTTTCTCCATTTTGGCAACCGTACCCACTGCCAATTTATATTTTTTCTGTAGCTCTTTGTTTCTAAAAATTTCCGTGTTTAATTGTTTAGTAAGAGCTCCAGTTTTCAATTTGAAAAAAATTATACTTCCCAATAGTAAAACCAATAAAAGACCAGTAGCCCCCATCCAAATCACATCACTACCCAATTTGGCGTTTTTAGCTGGGGGTTTGATAGGAGTTGCTGCCAGCAAAGGCTGAACCAGGATAATTTGATTAGACATAAGTTATAATCACTAAACTGTAGACTCAATTTTCGGAATTTGGGGTAAAACTGTTTTAATCGATCCAAAATATGTTAAAATCAAAACAGTAGGACAATAGGACATCTGTAGTCTTCTAACAATCGGATTGAATTTATTTTAATTGCTCGTTTTTTCTCCTTTAATGTTATTCATAAATTTCATCCCTGATCAGGTTGATAATTTTTTGGTAAGGCTATTAAGAGAAACAAAAATAAACCCCTGATATTACCATGATCAACCTATTTAACTCTAAGTTATCAAAGATTCCATGCCATTGCCTAGGATTTGGAAAAAAATCACCAAACAAGAAATTGGAGAGTTCCCTCTATACCTTACTGTAACCCTGAAGTTTTTATGCTAGACTGCAAGCCCTGTTTCTACTTATACTCTACCCCGATTCTAGTAAGATTGTTTCCTGTTCCATAGATGAGTAATGTTGCGTTGTGAGTTACGAACCCCTACACCACAAATACCGTCCCCAAACCTTTGCCCATTTGGTCGGACAAGAGGCGATCGCAACTACCCTCACGAACGCGATCGAGTCTCAACGTATCGCCCCGGCTTACCTATTTACTGGGCCAAGAGGAACGGGAAAAACCTCTAGCGCCAGAATTTTGGCCAAATCTCTGAATTGTTTGGCCAATCAAAACCCAACGGCCACACCTTGCGGGGTTTGTGAGGTTTGTAAAGGCATTACTAATGGATCAACTTTAGATGTAATTGAAATTGACGCGGCTAGTAATACCGGGGTTGATAATATTAGAGAATTAATTGAGCGAGCGCAATTTGCCCCGGTTCAATGTCGGTATAAAGTATATGTTATAGATGAATGTTTAACCGGAGATAGTTTAGTTCAAACCCGTGAAGGACTCATCCGAATTGATAATCCCAGATTGAAAGGAAAACAAGTTTTAAGTTATAACGAAAACAGAGGAATTTGGGAATATAAAAAAGTTGTGCGATGGTTGAATCAAGGAGAACGTGCCACCCTTGTTATTAAAACAAACAATTACGAAATTAGATGTACAGGTAATCATTTATTAAGAACAGAAACAGGATGGATAGAAGCCAAAAACGTCAAAGAAGGAATGAAGATATTATCCCCTGTGAATGCGGGTGTGGAACCTTCATTTACAAATGGGGAACAGATGGCAAAATCCGAAGATTTTCCAGAGGACATCAATTTTATGGAAATGCCTATGGCAAAAAATCCTATAACTTGGATGTCATTATGGAACAAGCAGAAGTTATTCAACCTTTCTGTGCCTGTGGGTGTGGAGAAAAACTGGATGTTCCCCAATTTCTTCAACAAAAAGGTAGAGGACTTCAAAGTATTCAAAATCACTGGGAAAAACATCCTTACAGAAAAGGACACGGAATCTGGGATAAAAGAACCGAAAATTTTTTGGCTAAGTCCGCAGTTTTGTCAATCGATCAACTTGGGCTTATCTATGGAACTTTACTCGGAGACGGTTCCATCACCTATCCTAACAAAAATAGCCGATTTCCCAGATTGGCTTGGACACATGGAGACAAGCAAAAAGAATGGATGGAATACAAAGCCTCTCAATTGTCAGACTTACGACCTAAATTACGAATTACCCCCAATCAAGGGTATGGAAACCTATCCATCTGTTGTCATACCGCTTGCCATATCCAACTCCAAGAAGTCTTTAACGTTGTTAAACCAAATGGCAACAAAAAAATCGTTTCTGTTGACTGGCTTAACCGGATTAATTCAGAAGGACTTGCCTGGTGGTATATGGATGATGGAGCACTTATTCTTAGCCAACAAGGAAGCCCTAGAATTAACTTTTGTACAGAAGGATACTCCGGTGAAGAAAATCAAATCATTGCCAATTGGCTCACCACAAAAGGATATCCAGCCACAGTACAATCCTATACAAAAGCAAAGTCAGGTCAACTCTACTACCGGATTGCCTTGGGTGCTGAAGTCACCAGAAAATGGCTGTCAGACTTTGAACAGTATTCAATCCCATCAATGGAATACAAGTTTAGAAACAGTCGTATCTGTTCAAGCCGAAGGCATCGCTAAAGTTTATGATATTGAAGTAGAAGATCATCATAATTTTGTCGCAAATGGACTTTTAGTTCATAACTGTCATATGTTAAGTACGGCCGCGTTTAATGCCCTATTAAAAACTTTAGAAGAACCTCCAAATCGCGTCGTATTTGTATTAGCAACAACCGACCCACAACGGGTTTTAGCTACTATTATTTCCCGGTGCCAACGGTTTGATTTTCGGCGAATTCCTTTAGATTCAATGATCAAACATTTAAAATATATTGCCCAACAGGAAAATATTAATATTGCTGATGATGCTGTTTTTATGGTGGCTCAAATTGCCCAAGGCGGGTTAAGGGATGCGGAAAGTTTACTCGATCAACTCAGTTTATTATCTGGTGAAATTACGGTTGATAAAGTCTGGGATTTAGTTGGGGCGGTTCCTGAACGGGACTTAATTAGTTTATTAGAAGCGATTAATTCCGGGGATACGGCTATTATTTTAGACTGTATTCGTAATTTGCTAAACCGAGGACGGGAACCTTTAATTGTACTGCAAAATTTAGCCGGATTTTATCGAGATTTATTAATTGCTAAAACCGCACCGACTCGTCCTGATTTAGTCGCCTTAACTCAACCAACTTGGGAACAACTCTGTCAATTTTCTCAACATTGGGATAGTACAATTATATTAGCAGGTCAGAAACATTTACGAGAAAGTGAAGTTCAAATCAAAAATTCAACTCAACCGCGTTTATGGTTGGAAATTATTTTATTAGGTTTACTTCCAGCAGCGTTACAAAAATCTGTTGTTACTCAAAACGTTTCTGTTTTCCAAACTTCTCAAAGAACCGTTCAAACCCAACCCGAAACCGTTCCATTTGTTCAACGTTCAGAACCTTCTTATCCTCCACAAAACCCAGTTAATTCTCCAGTTTCTCAACCTACATACACCCCAGAACCCCAACCGCAAGTTAAAGTAGAAATTCCCGCAACTCCCGCAGCACCTCCTATTGTTACTGATGCTAATTTAGAGCAAATTTGGCAACAGGTATTAGATTATATTCAACCCAATGGAACCCAACAAATGTTCCGTCAACAAGGTCGTTTAATTCAGTTTAATGCTGAAGTTGCTGTGATTAAAATGGCTTCTTCAACCCTGCTAAAAATGGCACAAACTAAACAAAAATTATCCAGTTTAGAAAAAGCATTTCAGCAGGTTTTTGGTCATCCTGTGAAAATTAATTTTGATAGTAGAGGCGGAAATTCTGCTTATCAAGTTCAAGAAACAACTCCCCGCTCTCCATCTTATCCTCCTGTTGATAATTCTAGGGTTTCTTCCCCAGAAGCTTCACAACCTCCTGATCTTAATATTCAAGATCAACAACAAATTTCTTCCTCTCCAAATCAGGATATTAACAAAAATGATCAAATAGAAAATATTAATAATAATTCATTTAAACCGATTGAAAAATTAGAAATAGTTGAATTAACACCGGAACAAACAGATATTGAAGCTGTAGCGATCGCATCCAAAAAATTAGTCGATTTCTTTCAAGGAAAAATGATTGAATTAGAAGAAAAACCAATATCTAAAACAGCCACTTTATTAGACAAAAAAGCTGATTCTATTGAAATTGATCAAAATGATAGCTTTATTGAAAATGATGATCTGGATGAAGAAAATGATGATGATTTTTGATCTAGCCGGGAACAGGTACTAGGTTTTTACCCGTAGGGGCGGGTTCTGTAATAAATTATGATACTTACAGATAACTTTGATCAACCCGCCCTCTTTCTTTCCTATATCATTTGTTTGTGGGTAGCAAACATTTAGGAGAAACCCCCTAATAAAAATATAAACATAAAAAATGCCGTCCTCAGATCAATTTAGGGACGGCGCGGGAAGATGGAATTTTGTGATTAGCGACGAATATCCATTAAATTTGCATTAACCATTGTGGTATTTTCTAAGGTAGCTCCGGCTAAATCTGAAGCAGTTAAATTTGCACCCGTGAGATTAGCATTAGTTAAATCTGCATCGCGTAAATTAACACCACTGATATCAAATCCGTATAAACTACCTTCTTTTAACTTTACTTCACCTAAAGTAGCAATAGATTGTTGAGCATTTCTGAGGTTAGCACCCGTTAAATCTGCACTCTCTAAATTGGCTCCAATCAGATTAGCATGACTCAAATTAGCATTGTTTAAATTAGCAATAACTAAACCCGCTAAACTTAGGTTAGCATGACTTAAATTAGATTTTTCTAAATTAGCACCATGTAATTTAGCTGCCACCAGATTTGCACTTTCTAAATTCGCTTCGGTTAATACAGCCCGATTAAAATTAACTTCATTTAGATTAGCACCTTGTAAATTAGATCCTTTCAAGTTGGCGTCTCGAAGGTTAGCACCCTGAAGATTAACACCCGCTAACTCAGCGCCACTGAGATCACATCCAGGGCAGTTTTTGGTTTCCAATAGCTGCTTGAGATGGGCGGGGTTCTCGGCTTGAGCGGGAACAGTTAAACCCAAGATCATCATTACTGTGGTGATTACTGTTGCGAATTTCATACCCACACCCTCAAAAAACTTGGTCTTCTACATTATTTATTATTATCGCGTATACAGGTATGCGTGAAATCCCCGTTGGATGTGATATTGTTTTGATCCCCGTGTGACGGAAATCACTGAGAAAAACCCTTGCTATTGATACAGTCCCACCTAAAGTACAAGCTTTCTGATCACATCCCCTAACTGTTCCGCACTATTGGTAATGGCGACGGAGGCTGTGGCTTGAGCCATTTGTTGTAACTGTTCTGGCGATTGTAGCAGATACAAAACTTTACTTGCTAATAGGTCTGCGGTCAAGTCCTTTTGTTGAAACAGCCACGCCGCACCCGCCCCGGCAAAAACCTTAGCGTTATAGGTTTGATGGTCTTCGGCGGCAAAGGGATAGGGAATTAAAATTGATGGGGTGTGGGTAATGGCTAATTCGGTTAAGGTTCCCGCCCCAGAACGACTTACGGCTAAATTCGCCCGTTTCAACAGGGCTGCCATATCATCATAAAAGGGCATTTTAATATACTGAGGATGGTTTAATGCTTCGACATCGGGGTCATTATTTCCAGTTAAATGGACTACCCACGCCCCGGCTTTAAACCAAGTCGGAGCAGCCTCTCGGACTAATTTATTCACACTTACCGCCCCTTGACTTCCCCCTACGACCACAATAACCGGAACATCATCGGGGAGGAAAAAAGATAGGGGTGCAGAATTCTGGAGAAAGTTAGAACGGACGGGAGTTCCGACTACAACCGTATTAGTACGGGGAAGGTAGGGAATAGCCGCCTCAAACCCCAAACCAACAGCTTGACACCAAGGGCCAAAATTGCGAGTTACTTTTCCGGGTAGGGCGTTAGACTCATGGAGAATTACGGGTATACCCAGGGAACGAGCCGCAATAATAGCTGGCGCCGCAATATATCCCCCGGTGGTGAACACCCCCTGAAAGTTACCGCTTTTCAGGAGATGGCGAACTTGCACCAGTGCACGGGCGAATTTGACTAAAATCTTCACGGTTCCCCAACCCAGACGTTGCTGGAAGCCTTCAATGGAGATAGTATGGAGGGGATATTGTTGGGGAACTAATTGCCGTTCTAAGCGATCAGGGACACCCAACCATTCTATCTCAAAATCTGACAATTTTTCGGCAGTGGCGATCGCCGGAAATAGATGTCCACCTGTCCCACTGGCGGCAATAAGTAAGCGAATGGGTGTTTGACTCAAATTCTTTCCCCTAGAATAGGTTTAACTTTGTGTTACAGCTTTTTAAGCTACCATAAAACTTAAACAAAATCGCTATTCTTAATCTTGAAATTCAGATGACAATTTTTCCAATAATTCAACGACAATCTTTTCAAAAAGAGTATTTTGTACAGACACACCCTAGGCAAATGAGACATTTATTGGCAAAACCGTTATTTTCTGTGCTTCTGGGAGCGGTAATTTGGGGACTAGGAACGGGAATTTCCCTGCGGGCGAATGCCGAAACTCCAGAAACAGCACCCGCCAATGTTACCACTCTTTTAAATCAAATTGATGCCGCCGCTAATAGTCAAGATGTAGAAAAAGTCATGGGCTTTTATGGCTCAAATTTTACTAATTCCGATGGCTTAGACTATCAAAATTTGAGACAAGTTCTCAAGGATTTTTGGACTAGATATTCTCAACTTAATTATCGCACAAAATTACAATCTTGGCAACAAAATGGCGATACTTTAACCACTACCACAATTACGGAAATTACCGGAACTAAAAAAATTGATCATCGAGAGTTTTCTTTAACCTCAACCATCACATCTCAACAACAAATTCAAGGAGAAAAAATTGTCCAACAGGAAATTCTAGCGGAAAAAAATCAACTGACATTAGGAAATAAACCTCCAACGGTAGTTTTTAATGTGCCAGAGCAAGTTAAAGTAGGTCAGGAATTTAATATTGATGCTATTGTCCAAGAACCTTTAGGTAATGATATCTTAATTGGAACCGCAATTACACAACCCGTCACAGCAAAATCCTATAGCGAGTCGGAGCTTTTGCAATTAGAATTTTTACCTTCTGGCGGTCTTTTTAAAATAGGTCAAGCTCCCGATACCGTAGGAAATAATTGGATTTCTGCTATTTTAATGCGTCAAGGAGGAGTAACATTAGTAACGCAACGTTTACGAGTAGTTAAATAATCAGTCATCAGTTATCAGTCATCAGTTATCAGTCATTACCCATTACCCATTACCCATTACCCATTACCTATTACCTATTACCCATTACCAATTCCCCATGATTCCTTTATTAGAGGTTAAAAATTTAGCCGTTAAGTTCTTTACCCTTGATGGGTTAGTTCATGCTGTGAATGGAATTTCCTATCAAGTATATTCAGGGGAAACCCTTGGAATTGTTGGGGAGTCGGGGTCAGGAAAAAGTATTAGTGTCTTATCAATTTTAGGGTTAATTCCATCGCCTCCAGGGAAAATAACCCAAGGTGAAATTTTATTTGAAGGTAAAAATTTACTCCAATTCAATTCTCAACAATTACAACAAATTCGGGGTAATGAAATTGCCATGATTTTTCAAGACCCGATGACTTCCCTTAACCCAGTTTTAACGATTGGAAAACAACTAACTGAATCTCTACAAATTCATCTAAAATTAACACCAGAAATAGCACAAAAACGAGCTATTCAACTATTACAACAGGTGGGAATTTCCAATCCTGAAAAACGATTAAAAAACTATCCCCATGAATTTTCCGGGGGAATGCGTCAACGGGTAATGATTGCCATGGGGTTAGGATGTCAACCTAAATTATTAATCGCAGATGAACCCACAACAGCATTAGATGTAACTGTTCAAGCGCAGGTTGTGGAGTTAGTTAAACAACTGAAAAATGAACAGGGAATGTCTGTAATTTGGATTACCCATGACTTAGCATTATTAGCCGGATTAGCAGATAGAATTTTAGTCATGTATGCGGGGCAAATTGTGGAACTAGCAACGGTTTATCAACTGTATAAAAATCCTCATCATCCCTATACAATTGGACTATTAGAAAGTTTACCTCGACTCGATCAAATTCGTCAAGAACCGTTAAAAGCTATTCAAGGAAATCCCCCTAATTTAATTGATTATCCCCCAGGATGTCCCTTTGCTCCTCGATGTCGATTTGCGATTGAACATTGTTTTCAAGAAAATCCCATGTTAGAATTGATTGAACCTCATCATCAAGTCGCTTGTTGGGTACTTGCTTAAATCGAGTCAAGCTCGGCGATTGAAATCGCGTCTACACAGACAAAACCCGCCGGCGCGGGTTGTAAAAATTTGATTCAATTCATTTGATCGTCAATTCTCTGATCCCTTTCTAGTCCGCGCAGGCGGACTTCGTTTGTGTAGACGCGATTTCCTAATCGCCATTTCCTAATCGCCGGATTTCCTAATCGCCGGATTTCCTAATCGCCGGATTTCCTAATCGCCGGATTTCCTAATCGCCGGATTTCCTAATCACCGGATTTCCTAATCGCCGGATTTCCTAATCGCCGGATTTCCTAATCGCCGGATTTCCTAATCGCTTGCCATGGCTCGGCGATTGAAATCGCGTCTACACAGACAAAACCCGCCTGCGCGGGTTGTAAAAATTTGATTCAATTCATTTGATCGTCAATTCCCTGATCCCTTTCTAGTCCGCGCAGGCGGACTTCGTTTGTGTAGACGCGATTTCCTAATCGCCGGATTTCTAAGTTAATTAGGAATTAGTAATCGCGTATTCATTAATTGAATTTAGGGCTTGATCTCCAGGTAAAATCATCACTTTCCCCTCTTGATCCACATCAACAAAAGCCCGATCGCCATCCTTAATTGTTCCTGCTAATAACGCTTCTGCTAAAGCATCTTCTAACAGATTCATTAACGCCCGACGTAACGGTCTCGCCCCATATTTAGGATCAAAACCAACATTAACTAAATGATCTTTGAACCCTTCACTCACCGTTAAAGTAATATCCCGTTCTTTTAACCGACCTAGGAGATCTAGCAATAAGATTTCAGCAATTTGCTTAACTTCAGATTTCTGCAATTGACGGAAGACAATAATTTCATCCAAACGGTTCAGAAATTCAGGACGGAAATATTGTTTCAATTCCTCATTAACTAAATTTTTAATCCGGTTATATTGTTGATCTTCTTGGGAATTAGCAGCCCATTCAAATCCTAAACCACCACCGCCTTTTTCAATTACCTTAGAACCCACATTAGAGGTCATAATAATTAAGGTATTTTTGAAACTGACCGTGCGACCTTTAGCATCGGTTAAGCGTCCATCTTCTAATATTTGTAATAACAAATTGAAGACATCGGGATGGGCTTTTTCAATTTCATCAAACAACACCACCGTATAGGGACGACGACGGACGGCTTCTGTTAATTGTCCCCCTTCATCATAGCCCACAAATCCCGGAGGAGAACCGATTAATTTAGACACCGTATGTCGTTCCATATATTCCGACATATCTAACCGAATCATCGCTGCTTCTGACCCGAAGAAATAGGCAGCTAAGGCTTTAGTTAATTCGGTTTTTCCGACTCCCGTAGGGCCAGAAAAGATGAAACTAGCAATCGGTCGGTCGGGATTTTTTAACCCCACCCGGGCGCGACGAATGGCGCGAGAAACGGCTCCTACCGCTTCATTTTGACCAATAATTCGTTGATGTAAAGTGTCTTCCAAACTCAATAATTTTACCGATTCAGATTCGGTTAATTTATTGACATTAATTCCTGTCCAAGCTGCTAAAATTTCGGCAATATCGTCTTCAGTTACGACTAAAGAAGTTGCAGCAGAATTAGTTTTTTGAGTCGGGGTTTCCAGTTTATCTTTAATTTCTAATTCCCGATCTCGTAATTGGCTGGCTTTATCGAAATCTTGCAATTTTACCGCCGTTTCTTTTTCGGCGATCACTTTAGTTAATTCTCGTTTTAATTCCCGTAATTCTGGGGGAACTTTGGAATTCATTAATCGGACCCGGGAACCCGCTTCGTCAATTAAATCAATAGCTTTATCGGGTAAAAAGCGATCGCTAATATATCGATCCGATAAGCTCGCCGCCGCGTATAATGCTTGATCAGAAATCGTTAACTGATGGTGTTGTTCATAAGCACGACGCAACCCGAACAGAATTTCAACGGTTTCTTCAACAGTAGGTTCACCGACCATCACCGGTTGGAACCGACGTTCTAAGGCCGCATCCCGTTCAATATATTTGCGGTATTCATCCAAGGTTGTCGCCCCCAGACATTGCAACTCACCCCGCGCTAAGGCAGGTTTAAGCATATTGGAAGCATCCATTGTACCTTCAATAGCGCCCGCACCGACAATGGTATGAATTTCATCAATAACTAAAATGATATTGCCAGCCGTGCGAATTTCTTCGACAATAGTTTTCAGGCGTTCTTCAAATTCTCCCCGAAAACGAGTTCCAGCAATTAAAGTTCCCATGCTCAAGCTGATCACTTGTTTATTTTCCAGCACATCGGGAACATCGTTATTGACAATGCGTTGGGCTAAACCTTCCGCAATAGCTGTTTTTCCGACTCCGGGTTCACCCACCAACACCGGGTTATTTTTCGTCCGTCGTCCCAGAATTTGAATTACTCGCTCAATTTCCCGTTGGCGACCCACCATCGGGTCAAGTTTGCCTTCGGCGGCTAATTGGGTTAAGTTAGTGCCAAATTCGTCTAAGGTGGCGGTTTTTGTGGAACCTCGGCGACCGCCTCCGGGGGCGACTGTTACTTCTTCCCCTAAAGCTCTAATTACTTCGGTACGCACTTGAGAACGGTCAACCCCCAGATTTTCTAGGACTTTTGATGCCACCCCTTCGTGATCTTGCAATAATCCTAATAGAATATGTTCAGGGCCAATATAGTTATTTCCCATTTGTCGCGCTTCTTTCATCGCGGTTTCAAAGATCCGTTTCGCCCTAGGGGTAAAGGGAATTTCTACCGGGAGAAAACCCGACCCGCGACCAATAATAGCCTCAACTTCTTTTTGGACTTCCCGCAGGGCTAACCCTTGCGCCTTCAAGGTTTTAGCAGCGACACTGGTTCCTTCGCTCATCAAACCGACAAGAATTTGTTCTGTGCCTACAAAGTTATGTCCCAGGCGTCGGGCTTCTTCCTGAGCTAACATCACCGCCTTAATTGCTTTATCCGAGAAGTATTCAAACATTTTTTATGCTCACTCCCTTATAACGTTTATTTTTATGCAGTTGTCATCCCTGGTGGGGAGACGATGATTGGTTTTAATGTCCC
>JFJP01034785.1_pt1 | contig 15368 bp, 11 predicted proteins | sample 431651 | NCBI WGS metagenome assembly JFJP01 (sample SAMN02602958, study PRJNA72255) | Microbial mat metagenome, whole genome shotgun sequencing project. | biome: fresh water; feature: sink hole; material: water; isolation source: purple microbial (photo- and chemosynthetic) mats found in... | reverse complement strand
GATGCCATGGCTGTCCTCAATCCGATGGACGCACTCCGCAAGCGCTTTCCGTACATACTTTCGCTGCGCCAGGCTGTCTTCGAGCGACCCGGACCAGTTATGGTGCCGGATGATGCATCCGGGGAAACACGCTCTACGGCAGCTGATGATTTTATAGCTTTCCATCGCGAGATGTTCGGCGCCGAGCCATCTGCGGAAGACTCTGCGCTGTTTGCCGAACTGTACGGGGAGGCGTCGCGTGAGGCTCAATAAACTGATCATGTCAAATATTGGTCCGTACGTCGGGTTGGCCATCCTGGATTTTTCATCCTTGGGCGAAGTATTCCTGGTGTGCGGAAAGACCGGTAGTGGCAAGACAACCATTTTTGACGCAGTTGCCTACGCCCTGTACGGGTTAGCATCCGGCGCGCGTGATGTAAGTTCTCACTTTGCCGGAGCGGCGGATGATGTTTTTGTTGAACTTGATTTTTCTGTCGGAAAATCCAGGTGGAAGGTGCAGCGGAAACCGGCAAGGCAGGCCATAAAAAAAAGAGGTTTGGGGACGACCGATAGACCTTCCGAGGTAGCTCTTTGGCAACGGGAAGGCGCAGCCTGGGTTCCCTCCGGCGACAGGATCGGTGACGTGGACACGGTGATTGCGCGCATCATCGGTCTGTCAGCCGATGAGTTCACCAAGATTGTCCTGTTGCCGCAGGGCGAGTTCCAGCGCTTCCTTGAAATGAAAACCGGCGAGCGGACTGAAATCCTGGAGAAGCTGTTCCCTGTAGCCATACATGCGGCGGTAAGCGACTTGGCAAGGCTGAAGGCCAGGGATGCGGATTTGATGGCTCGCGATCTGGATGGGAGGGTCAGAGCTATCGAAAGCGGGGTGGGCGACAATCCTGAAGCCAGGCTGCAAGCAGCAGGCGACAAGCTTGCATCCGTCCGTTTGGCAGAAAAAGCGGCGAATGCCAAGCTCGATGCCGCCAAGGCTGCCGATCAGGCTGCCGGAATCGGTGCAAGAGTTTTTGCTGAACTCGACGCGGCGCTTGCCGATATGGATGGTTTGCTTTCAAGCGCAAACGAAGCGGCTTCGGCCAACGCAAGGCTGACGCGCGCAGAAGCTGCGGTTGGCGCCAGCGCCGCGGTTGAGGCCGCCCGGCAAGCACGTGCCGAGATGCTTGAATCGGAACGTGCCTTGGTTGAAGCTGCAAGCGCAGTAGCCGCCTCCGATGCCAAAGCAGCGTTCATAACGGAGCAGGAAACAAGGCTGGCAGCCCTGCAAGAAGAACTTGCGGAGATGGACCATGATAGCGGGCTGTTGTCGGCCAGACTGGCTGCCTGGGAACGCTTTTCTTCGGCTACTGCCAGACTTGCGGAGGCACGGGAACGCGAAACTGAAGCCGCGGAGGCGCGGAAACAGGCCGGGAAGGAACTTTCCAGCCACATTGAAGCTCTGACCCTGCTCGAAGCCCAGGCTGTAGACGCCAAGGCTCTGGAAGCGGACAGGGCGGCAGCCATTACCGCGCTGTCCGGTGCGCGTGATGCCGTGCGCCTGGCCGAAGAGGCGGCAAAGCTGGCAAGCGAGCTGGCGCTTATGCGTGAAAAGCTTGCGGCGCTTGAACGGGCATCGGTTGCCGCCCAATCGCGCCGTGTTGTAGCTCTGGCTGAACTGGAAGCGGCGGAAAACGCCCTCGAACTGGCGCGCGATGCAACCGCCGCCTCGCGCCTGTCCGCCAGGCTCGTTCCGGGTGAACCATGCCCCGTCTGCGGTTCGACCGAACACGGTTCACACGGTTTGGCCGGGCAAGAATTATCAATTAAGTTTAACGCTGCGGAAGAACGCCTGAGGCTGGCCCGGCAAGAAATCAGCGAAGCGGAAAAAGAAGCTTCATCGGCCAAAACCAGGTATGAAGAATCGGGAAATGCACTTGCGGAACGGACCAGGTTGTGGAGCAGCTTTGAAAATGCGCCGGGGCTTGTCGATGCCACTCAAGCGTTGCAAACGGCTAAAGAAAGGCAGCAGGTGCTTGACCAGACAATAGCCATGGAAGCAGGCAGGGTTGAGCGGGTAACGCAGCTGCGGAAGGTTATCGACAGCCTGCGTGGAAACCTGGAAAGCGCCGTTTCACGGGAAGCCCTGGAAGGCGGCGCGGTGTCGGCGGCAGAGGCTGCGGTGCTTGAATCGGGCAGCGGTTCGGGCGGCGCGGATCCGGCACCCTTGGTAGCCGAGCTTGAACAGAAGCGCAGCGCAGCCATGTTGCAGAAAAGCAACCTGGAGTCTGCAATCAACGCGTGGCACATGGAGCGGAACGCTGCGCTCGCGCGTTCGGTTGAAGCGGCTGCGCGAAAAAACCGTGCCGTGATTTCAGCTGCACAGGCTCGCGGAATCGCTGAGAAGGCACTTGCGGATGCCGGCTTTGACGATGAAGAACAGTGGGCAGCCGCGAGCCTCCCGCCTGATCAGCTGGCTCAAATCAGAACGGCCGTGCATGCCCGCACCACTGCAGAAGCCGGCGCGGAAGCAAGACTGTCCGCGGCCAAACGCGCCGCCGATGGAGTCAACCGACCTGATATGCCCGCGATAGCCGCGGCTCTCGCTGCAGCGGTATCGGATTCCAGCGCGGCCAGGCTTTCAGCAGACGATGCCGCCAAGGAGGAACGGGAACTCGCAGCTGCCGTAGCCACGCTGGCTGGTTTGCGCGCCGAGCGGGCAGCGCTCCGGAGCAGGGGCGACCGTCTCGTTGCCATGGCAAAACTCCTGAACGGTGATACAGAAGGGCGCCGGCTGTCATTCAAGAATTTTGCGCTGGGATCATATTTTACCATGGTCGTAGAGCAGGCTTCGGTACGGCTGCGGGAAATGTCGGATGGCCGCTACGATATGCGCGTGGCGGAGGCAAAGGCAGCCGGTAGGGGACGAATCGGTCTGGACCTTGAAGTGCTCGATGCGTTTACCGGTTTGGCCAGACCTGCTTCCAGCCTGTCGGGCGGTGAAAAATTTCTTGCGTCCATTTCACTGGCCCTGGGCTTGTCGGATGTCATTGTGGCACGCTCCGGTGGATTGGCCCTCGACTCGATTTTCATAGACGAGGGCTTTGGCTCCCTGGATGAAGAAACCCTGGACCGCGCCATGGTAGCCCTTGATCGCGTCCGGGGCGATCGCGTCATAGGCATAGTGTCGCACGTAGCCGAACTCAGGTCACGCGTGCCCGTGCTCGTGGAGGTGATCAAGACGAATACCGGCTCGACGATACGCGTCAGCTCATGACGCAGGCTGTTTAGAGGGCAGCCGCTTTCAAGTCGCCCGAAATGGCCGCATCGAGAAGCCGCTTCAGTTCATCGTCGGTGAAGGCACGTGGACTGCGCGGGCGCATACGGTAGGTAAGCGCGTCGGCGAGCAGCGCAGGGGCGTCTTTCTGGCCAATGCCCAATGCCCCGAGGTCGTGTGCGACGCCCAGCCGTTCCTTGAAGGCCACGACGGTGTCTACGAGCGCCCTTGCGCCTTTTTCCGGTGATGCGTCAGGGGAACAGGCTCCCATTGCGGCTGCTATGTCGCGCATTCGCGGTGCTGCATCACGTGCCAGCGCCGCCAGAACATAGGGCAGGATGACTGCGTTGGCGTCGCCGTGGGCCACGCCGTGCCTTGCACCTACAGGGTGCGCAAAACCGTGTACCATGCCAAGCCCGGTCTGGGAGAACGCGGCTCCGGCCGTGGAACTGGCTATGGCCATGGCCGACCTGGCTTGCAGGTCAGAGCCGTTTTCGCATGCACGAGGCAGGTTTGCGCCGATCAAGGCCACAGCCTTGATGTTGATTGCGTCCGACAGCGGGTTGGCGCCGAGCGAGAGGTATGACTCGACAACGTGGGTCAACGCGTCCATGCCGGTGGCGGCAGTAACTGAAACGGGCATGGATACGTGGTTTTCCGGGTCGACTATTGCTATGCGCGGGAAAAATGAATCTGACGAGTAACCCAGTTTTCGGCCATTCTGCCTGTCGGTAGTTACCGCGGCCGCGCTCATTTCGCTGCCTGTTCCGGCTGTGCTGGTTACCGCTACGATGGGAAGGGCAGGGTGCACCGGCTTGGCCCGTCCGTACGAATAATCCAGTATCGGCACACCGTTAGCAGCGGAAAGCGCTGCACTCTTGGCGCAGTCGATAGGGCTTCCGCCGCCGTAAGCTACTACGCCTTCATGCTTGCCTTTGTTTATGGCATCGGCTGCCGCAGCCACAATTTCCGCTCCTGGATCAGCCGTTACCTGGTCAAAAATCTGGTAGCTTACGCCCGCCGCTTCCAGACCGGCTGCGAGCCTGCTGAAGCCTGCTGAGCGCCTGGTTGCACCCGAGCCGCAGACGAGAAGGACTGAATGAAGCCCCAGGCCGGCTGTCAGTTCTCCGGCTTTGCCAGTGGAACCAGCGCCAAACACCAGCCTTGTCGGGCAATAAAACGAAAACGCGTTGATGGAATCAGCCATGTTGAACCCCCGTAGGACCCGACCGGACCGGCTTCTGACCTACGGGGCGCAAGCTCCGGGCTAAAAGTCCCAGTCCTCTGAAGAACCGAAGAAATCGTCGTCGCCATCATCGGAACCCATGCCTGGCAATCCTGCTCCGCCTGTGTTCCTGAGTTCGTATAACTTTTCCGCGTAGCGGAACAGGAATACGCGCCGCTCCAGACCAGCTGCGTCTGCGCGCACCTTGCGTATGAAGTCACCGGCGGTAAGTCCCTTGCGGATTTCGGTGCGCTCGAGGGTGGTGCCCATGATCAGCTGGTCAAGCTGTACTATTCTATAGTAGATGCGCTCAAAAATGAAAAGTACCTTCCGGGTAGCCAGGATGTCACCCATGATGGCTTTCTTTTCCTTGAGCGTGGTCGGGTCGTTGGGAGATGTAACGAGGCCGGCAGCGTCTTCGCGTATCCATTTTGACAGGATCTCGCTTTTCTGCAGCGGTTCGAAAGCCTTCGCAAACTGAGCTGATAAATCAGTGTAGCGCTTCTCGTAATCGGCAAGCGCCCGGGGAGCGTTTGCCCTGAAGGCCTCTATCTCCTCCGCGATCCAGTTTTTCTCGAACTGTTCGGCGGATGAAATGGCAACGGGAACCAGCCTGAGTTTTGATCCGCTCTTTTTCTCCACTGCCTTGCCGGCGGGTACTCCAACCGGGTCACCGCCGTCTGAACAGGCAACTTCGCCGTTGGTGCAGACAACGAGAACCGAACCGTTCACTGAAGTGGCAATCGCGAATTCCGTACCGCGTACGCCCATGACCACCGAGTCTGTTGAAACCTGCAGGCTTGGATTGCCCGACAGTTTAGTCAGTTTGGAACCGATTTGCCCCGCTATGAGATCTATGGTGCTTTTTGGACCTTTGGTATCCGGTACCAGCCTGATGTAAGCCACCGATTTGGCCTTGATGGTCAGCGTACCGCGCATGCCCGTGCTTTTATCAAGGGCTATAACGACGAGACCATCAGCCGCTGTCTTTATCATGTCATCGGGCAGTACGTCGTCACCAATGTTGGCTTCACCAAGCGACTTGCCTGAACGCACGACTACTGAACTGCCTTCTACATAGTCGATGGTACCGAAGGGCTGTACCGTGGCGGCAAAAGCAGGTATCGCCATGGTAAGGACAAGAGCAATAATTGACAGCTTTTTCATGCAAATACTCCTCATCCCACCAAGGTGCCTATATTCTGGAAACCGGGCGGGATATCGAGATTATACCGTGCCTCCGGCATGAATTCGAGAGCCCGCCCTGTTTCGATGTCAGAATTTGACGCCAAGGAAAAGTTTGGGCCAGATTTCCCACTTGTTTCCAAAGAGCGTGACTGTGGAGGCGGTCGTGCTGCCAAATGAGCTCCTGAAAATTTCAGGTACCGCACCGAGCCCCGCTATGTCGATATCCGTCTTGATGCCAATGTACGGACCAAAACCCTTGCGGTCGCCAAATCCAAAGGTGGCCCTGATGCTGGCAAAAGAGGATTTCCAGGATTCCAGCTGCATTATTGGATCCGGATCTTCGTTCTGTATTGCCTGACCCAGGGCATAAATCGTAGCCATATCGAGGGGCGTCTCCATGCACACATCGACATCAGCGGTCAGGAACAGGAACTTGAAACGGTGGCCTAGACCTGCGCCAAAGGTAATGTTATCAGCTGTTTTGACCAGGTTGTCAAAAGGTTGTCCGGCGTAGAAGGCGGCGTACAGGAACGGCGTACCCGACCGGTATGTCGCGTAGGTCATGCCGCTGTCAAACTGGTAGTCCACGCTGATGTCATGAATGCCGTTGCCTATTATGTTGACCAGCCCCAAAGCAAGGCCATCGAGGTTTTCGGCCACGTTGACTACGCCTATCATGACACCGTTGGCGTCACCGGCTATATTGAAAAGACCGGCAGCCTGAACACCGCGCATTGAATCTGCAATATTGAAGAGACCCGACGCCTGCACGCCATTGATGTTGTCGGCTATGTTGAAGAGTCCCGCGCCTTGCACGGCGTTTGCGCTGTCGGATATGTTGAAAAGACCGGCTCCCTGTACGCCCCTGGCATTCCCATGGACGATATTGAATAATCCCGCGCCCTGCACGCCCCTGAAATCACCTTCTACTATGTTGAAGATGCCCGCGCCTTGCAGGCCTTGCACGTCTCCATCGGCGATGTTGAAGATACCGGCGCCCTGCAAGCCGTGTACCGATCCTGTTATCGCCCCGATCGGAGCAACGGAAAGGGATGTGTCCCAGATGCCAAAGGGAATGGACACACCGGGCACAAAGCTGTAGACGAACGGAAAATAGGGATGGTTGCGGGAACCGGAACCGTCTAGTTCCCCGTCATCGTCACGGTTTCCGGAAATGACGATGGTAACGGAGTTGTCGGTAGTTGTTACCGAGATGCCGGCCTTGCTTTGCGTCTGGTCAGCCTGGGCTGTATTGTCTGACGTGGCAGCACTGCCTGCCGGTGCAGCCTGTTCGGCAGGAGCGGTTTCGACAAATTCGGTCATGTCGTCACCCTCGTCCGAATTGCCTGCATACTCTTCCCTGGCTTTTTGCAGGACGTAGTCCTCGCTGGAATCGGTACCGCTGTCCTGCGCCCAAACCGAGCCGCCGGAAATACAGGCCGCTACCAATAAAACAATGAAAATACGCATGGTCACCCCACAATGGCGAGTGTATATAATGCCTCCGTACGGAGCGCACTGCATCTAATTTAACACATGTATGGATAAAACCAAAATTTTAACTATTTTTTTATCGAAGGACCCCGGAAAACTATCTTTGAGTCAAATTATAATCCATTGACAAATAGTCAGATTTGAACGAATTTCATGTAATGAAACAAACACGTTTGCATCTACTGGTACTTTTAATTGCAGCAACCATGCTTGTACCAGTGTTTTCCAATGGATCTGCCGATACTGATGCTGTTCCGGCGACTGCCACGGTAAAGAAGGCTGGCAGAGTTGTATCGGTAGCCTTTGTGGAAGGCGTAGCCAAGGTAAATGGTGAACTTGTTGATTTTGGTGATATCCTGCCGTCAAAATTCATCGCTACTACAGAGAAAGGCGCCCGTCTCGACATAGTCTTCGACGGAAGCAACGCGCTCAGCATCGGGCAGAACACCATCGTCGACATGGACTTGGGACTTCTTGTACCGGTCGTGAAGCTTGAGCGCGGTGGTGTTACCTCGGTGCTAAAAAAGCTTGAAAAGATAGCGACTGGCGATTCTTTCAAAGTCATGACCGATCAGGCGGTGGCAGGCGTTCGCGGTACCTCCTTTTGCGTATGGGCCGATGCCGAATCCATGTATGTCTGCGCCTGCAACGGCGAGGTCATGACGATGGATGCCAAAGGCAACAACGAAGAAACCCTGGTATCCGCTCATCACACCGCAAGGCTGTATACCGAAAAGGACGGCAGGTTGACCGTGGAAGCTGCTGCCATGCTGCACCATACCGACGAGCTTGTAGAATCCGTAGCTGCCCGCATAGGCTACACCATCGACTGGACCACGGTTGATCATTGAAAGTGCAGGCGCTTGAAAAGTATTAGAATATATGGATAATACTATATAGTCTAATTCGAGGAAGGCGATCATGCGTACTTTCGTCAAAAATTTTGTCCCAAGCTGGCCTTCAATAGTGATGGGTACCGGCATTGTTCCCGTAGCCCTGCTGTTTTCCGAAGGCTTTTTTCCGCCTGCGCGATGGGTTGGAACAGGCTTTTTTGTAGTTGCCATCCTTTTTTTCATCGCGGTCCTGTTTCTGTCCATAGCGCGTTTGTTCCTGGCACGACAGGACTTCAGTGCCGACATGCGCAGCCCGGTAGCGGGTAATTTTGTATCAACCCTGCCCATCTCAGCCATAGTTCTGGCCATCGATTTTTTGCAGATAGGGCCGAGATTGTTCAGCGAACGGTTTTCCGTGATCACCGCCATCACGCTCTTCTTCATCGGTACCCTGGGTATCTATCTGTTGGGATTGGCAGCGTCGGCCATCATGTTCGGCAACAAAGACGTCAAGGTGTCGCATGCAACCTTTGGATGGTTTATCCCGCCGGTATCACAGCTCATAGTGCCCGTAGCCGGGCTTGACCTCATTGCCCATCTTGCAGGCAGTCCGCTCTCGGGGGCCATTTTCATGGTGTCAATGATGAGTCTTGGCATCGGCATCATGTTGTTTGTTTTTGTAGGGGCTAATATTTACCACCGTTATCTCTATCATGAACTGCCCGGCGCAAAGATGGCTCCAACCGTGATGATAGGCCTGGCACCGACAGCCATTCTTGTCATCATCCTGGTAAAGTTGGCCGCACTGGCCGTTGCCCCGGCATCACCGTGGTCAAGCCCGGCCTTTCCATCGCTGGTCAGGGTTTTGGCTCCCATGGCCTGGGGATTTTCAGCATGGTGGTTTGCGCTCGCCGTTGTCCTGCTTTCCAGATACGTCAGAGCGGCGAGTGTCGATTTTACCCTGAGCTGGTGGGCTCTGGCGTTTCCCCTCGGAGCGCTGACGGTATCCACCGGCGCTCTGAACAAACTGTTTGGCCTTGCTTTTCTGGACTGGACGGTAGCGGTATTGACCATCTTGCTCCTGTTTGTCTGGTTTTTTGTGGTCGTGGGCACAATCAGGATCATAGCTGACGGTTCAGCGTTCAAAAAACACGAATAAGCAGGGTTTTTCAAGAGTTGCCATCAAGCGCTGGGGCTTCCCGTCGCGTAGAGTCTCCCAGGATGCTATACTGAAGGGAGCACGAACCATGGGAGAGGCAGCCTTGAAAACCGACGGGTATTTTACGTACCGCGATTACGCGACCTGGCCGGATGACGAACGCTGGGAACTGATAGACGGCGAGGCGATGGCGATGGCGGCCCCGAGCGCAGCGCACCAGCGGATTCTTGGCAGGCTGTTCCGTCAATTTGCCGACTACTTTGACGACAAGCCGTGCGAGGTGCTGCTCGCCCCGTTCGACGTGCTCCTCCCGGAAGGCAACGAGCCCGATGACGACGTCGACACGGTGGTCCAGCCTGACCTGATGGTGTTTTGCGATGACGGCAAAGTGATTGAAAAGTACGGCCGCGGCGCGCCTGACCTGGTCATTGAAATTCTGTCGCCATCCACTTCAAAGTGGGACCAGAACAACAAGTGGCGCCGCTACGAACGCGCCGGCGTCCGCGAGTACTGGATCGTCGACCCCAAGGGAACGTGGATATGCGTGTATTCGCTCTCTCCTGCGGGCAAGTTCGACGAAAAAGGCGATCTCTATGAGCCCTTGACCCTGCGCGGCCCGGTTCCGTCAAAAATTTTTACCGGACTCATGGTTGATCCAGCGCTTTTGTTTGCGGAAAAATTGCCTGCTCATTCCGTGTGACTCTGTGCCCAATCGCGGGCGAAAGCGAGCAGTTCGGGCCAGAATGAAGAAAAGCCGTTTCTGAGGCTTGTATCGAGCTTGGTCATTATTGTAATCGTACCCGCAAGATTGATGTTGCCACTCATGCGTGTTGAAATCCCTTCAAGCGTCTGTTCTATCCCCTCGACATGAGCGTAGGCAGAAAGCCAGGATTTTCCGCTTATCCACGTATATGCCTGTCTGAACGCGGGGCTGTGCCAGGTTGCCGACAGTGCGAGCTTTCCATACACGGCGCCGCAAAACTGTTCCAGGTGCATGTCTGAAGAGCGTCTGCCCCAGGTATCCCATTCGGACGCCAGCACGTGGTCCCAGAAAATATCAGCCAGGATGCCGGCGGTAAACCTCGGGGAGCCCTCAGTGGCAATCGCAGACCTGCATGTCATGAAGACCGGGTGGTAATCAGTAAATGCGTCAATGGCGCGATGCTGCTCGATTCCAGTACGGATTCCCCGTGGATAGTCGTCCAGGTTCTGACCGGAAAAATAATCGGCCATCAAGGCTCCGGTCAGCTCCTGCCCATCGGTATCGGCGAGAGTAGTGTGTGCAAGCAGGGCGTGGGCCAGCAGGTTCACCGGGCACCGCCTTTTCTGTCGACACCCAGCTTTTTCATCCTGCTTTGCAGGGTGCTGGGTTTGAGTCCCAGCGCCTGCGCTGCGCCGCCGGTTCCGTAAATCCTACCGCCCGAACGTTCCAGCGCTCCCACGATGTGCCGGCGCTCGGCTTCCTGGAGCGTTCCTGCGCTGGTTTCGGAGCAGCCTTCCAGACAGCCTGCTTCCCTGGAGCAGGGCACAGGACGACTTTTTGCCCAGTCACCCGCGCGTAATTCTGCAGAGCCTATCATGCCGCCGCGGGCAAGGATGGCGGCTCGCTCCACGGCGTTGCGCAATTCGCGGACGTTGCCAGGCCAGGGAGCCGTTTCCAGGACCCTGAGTGCTTCCTCGCTGAACGAGAGTGAAGCCCAGCCAGGCCGGGTGCGGAGGCGTGACGCAAACAGTTCGGCAAGGAGTATCGCGTCGCCGTGGCGCTCGCGGAGCGGCGGCATCCTGAGGGGGAAGACGGCGACACGGTAGAACAGGTCTTCCCTGAAACGGCCGGCTTCCACCGCGGCTCCGAGATCTTCATGCGTGGCCGCGATGATGCGCACATCAACCTGCACCGGGCTCTCGCCGCCGACCCGCTCGAAGCTGCCTTCCTGCAAGGCCCGCAGCAACTTGGGCTGAATTTCAAGCGGCAGGTCGCCTATTTCGTCGAGGAACAGTGTTCCACCGTCGGCAAGCTCGAAGCGGCCACGGCGGAGCGAGCGGGCATCGGTGAAAGAGCCCTTCTCGTGGCCGAACAGTTCGCTTTCTGCAAGCGAGGCAGGCATGGCCGAGCAGTTGAGCGCGACGAAAGGGCCGGCCGACCGGGGCGAAAGGCGGTGTATGGCTTTCGCCGCCTCTTCCTTGCCCGTGCCTGTCTCGCCCAGGAGCAATACCGGCGATTCGGTGGCCGCTACCAGCTTTATGGAGTCAAGGGCCGACAGCCATGCCTGCGATGTGCCGGCAAGATCGCTGAAGGCTTCGGCGTCGTGCTTGAGGAGCAGGTTGCGCTCGGCTGTGAGCCTGGAATTCCTGTCCTGCAAGGTGCGCGATGCCTCCGACTGGGCCAGCGCCACCGCGATGAGCCGCGATATGACGCCGATAAAGCGCAGGATCTGTTCCGAAAAGACGCCGCAAGTCCGGTGGTCAAGCGTCAGCAGCCCGATGGCGGTGCCGTCTATGACCAGGGGCGCGGCGAGGCACGAGTGGCCCGCGGGCAAGTCGAGGATGCCGGCATAGGTGTCCAGGTAGTCGTCGTCAGTCAGGAAGAGCCTGGGTTTGCCTGCTGCCAGCAGCGTGGCTAGGTCAGTCCGGGCGGCAAGCGAAATGCTGTATCCGGCCAGGCGGGGCGACGCGAGCGGTCCCTTCATCGTCCTGACCATCAGGTGGTTGTCTCCCGAGTAGCCAAGCACTACGGCAAGTTCGTAGTCTATGAGCTCCCGCAGCGAATCAAGGACTATATCCATGGTTCGCTCGGGCGCTAGAAGGGCTTCCATACCGGGCCGCAGCCAGGAATCCTGTATGCGTCTTGTCACCGAAATATCGTTGCGCACCGTCATGATGGTGCAGTATCGCTGAAATATCGGTGCAATGCAAGGACTTTTTTCGCATCATGGTTCTTAATTCATTGGCTTGAATGGAATTGTAGTAATAAGTGCTCTTTGGCACGCTTGTTGCTTTAGAATAAGTGCGCATCTAAACGGCCCTGGATTAATTTTCCGGCTGTCACGCCAAGAGTTATCACCACAAGGAGAATTATATGGACAACACCACAGAAACCGCTGTCACCCCCATGCCCCGCATCGGCGACAAGGCACCGATGTTCAAGGCAGTGACCACCCAGGGCGAGATCGATTTCCCCAAGCAGTACGAAGGCAAGTGGGTCATCCTGTTCAGCCACCCCGCCGACTTCACCCCCGTGTGCACATCCGAGTTCATGACCTTCGCCTCGCTGGAGCAGAAGTTCGAGGAGCTGAACTGCAAGCTTGTCGGCCTGTCGGTTGACGGGCTCTACAGCCATATTGCGTGGCTCAGGACGATCAAGGAGAAGATCGCGTACAAGGGCATGAAGGATGTCGAGGTGAAGTTCCCGCTGATCGAGGACATCACGATGGACGTAGCCAAAAAGTACGGCATGATCCAGCCCGGGGAAGCAGCAACCAAGGCCGTGCGTGCCGTCTTCTTCATCGACCCCAAGGGCGTCATCCGCGCCATCATCTACTACCCGCTGAGCATCGGCCGTAATTTCGACGAGCTCATCCGCGTGGTGCAGGCGCTGAAGACCGCGGACGCCTTCTCTGTAGCCTGCCCTGCCGACTGGCGTCCCGGCGACGACGTGATCGTCCCTCCCGCCGGCTCCTGCGGCGTTGCGAAGGACCGCATGGACGGCAAGGAACAAGGCGTGACCTGCCACGACTGGTTCTTCTGCACCAAGAAGATTGACAAGGAAAAGGTGCTCAAGGCAATACAGAAGTAGGTCTGTCCCCGGTTGCGGTCTGCCGTTGGGCAGACCCATGACACAGGGGTGCCACGAGCCCGGCTGCGATGCAGTATCGGGATCGTGGCAACACCATGAAGCCGTTGTAGGACGGCGAGACACATTTCATTCCAACGTTTTATAATATTGACAATGCATGTACATATCGCTACGCTTATCGCATGATCAACTCATTCCGATCGTAATTGATGATCAAGGTGACTGGTTCCTCAAGACCATCATCCCGAGCCGAAAGGCAAAAAGGGCAGGTACTATATGAGTATATCTTATCCCGACGGCATTGAACTCGATTCCGAGGAGCAGGAATACGAGGATGCATTTGACAAGTTTGTTCCCGCCCCGGAAGCTGAGCGCGAGGCCCTCATTTCTGCTGCCAAGGCTGGCCGTCAGCCCCTGTCTGTACGGATGGATTCGTCAGACATCGCGGCATTGAAGCGACTTGCCGTCCGGGAGGGGATGCCGTACCAGACCTTGCTTGGATCAATAGTCCATAAATATGTTTCAGGGAATCTCGTTGATGTGAATGAGGCCCGAAAAGTTCTTTCTCGACCTTAGCAGCGGAGAGCGCGACCCGGGCCGCCGTAACCGGCGGTCCGGGTAACGCCCATAGTGCCTGATTACAGGTGCTTTCTGACCACTTCCAGCAATTCAGGCAAGTCCATGCCGATGTTCTTCAGGTGTTCCGGCGTGGGAATGCCCTGAGGTGTCCATCCGCGCCTTTTGAAGACGGCATCCAGTAGCGATTCATACTGACTGGTGCGGAATTCCCGCGTGATCTTCACCTTTTCAGCCAGCGTTTTACCGGCAGGATCGATGCCTATCTTTTCCTTCATCTGCTTGTCGTAACGTTCCGCGCGGGCTTGGTATTCGTCTTCCAGCACCGGTCCCATGGCCCGGTACGGGGGCCAGTCCTCGTGCCGCAAGCCGTGGCCCTGACGCAGATTGAAGACACGCTGAAAATTGTAGACGCGCTCTGACTGCCGGATGAGTCCTTCCCAGTCGAGCGGCTCGCCGGTAATCGCGGCATACAGTTCGTAATAGTTGTGGACGTGTTCGGGTACCTTGTTGGGTTCCGCCCATTTGGCGTTGTCCGAAGGTTCCACATCGTTCCACGGCAACTTGCATAGTCCCTGCAGGCCAAACCATGTCCGGAACATGGGAAAATAGTGGAGGGCTTCGGCCTTGTTCTCAAAGCTTGGAATACGGTTGTTTACCATGTCCATGAAGATGAGCCAGGCTTCATCGTGCTGCGGCCCCTTGTTGGTCATGTAGTAGCCGCCCTGCTGGGCCAGCGATTCCTTGGAGATATACTCCGACTGTTCAAGGCCCTTGCCGTGCAGCGCTATGTCCTTCATGAACTGGGCGTCTGCTCCAAATTCCCTGGTAAAGTAATCCGCCAGGAATTTGACGCCTTTGCCTGCCAGTACGCCGAAGCGCTTGCCGTCAGCCATGTCGTGCAAAATCTGCGCGGCGCTCTTCCAGTTGCCCCAGGTCAGGTCGATGCCGTCGGTGCGCTCCAGGTTGAGGATGCCGTGCTCCCAGCATTCCATCAGGAAGCCGACCATCGTTCCAAAGCTGATGGTATCGATGCCGTAGGTGTCGCAATAGAAATTCAGTTCAAGGATGCCGTGCGGGTCGTACACGTAGAGATTGGGGCCGCAACCGGCCGCTGTCTCGTATTCGGGGCCGTCGACGCAGACTTTCGTTCCCTGGTAGGGACCGGTCTCGAGCTGGAAGTGGTCAACGGCGTGTGCGCACGCCAGCGTGCATCCAAACCAGCAGCCATCCGGTACGCCCTGGCTGAACAGCTTTTCCCATACCCAGCTGGCAATTTCAGGTCCGCGCGGATCCTGCCCGTACTTGTGGTTTTTGGTGGGCAGGAGGTCGTAATCGTTCATTACTTCCATAAGGTGGGCCGTGCCGATTTTGCGCATCTTGCACTGCAGGTCGTCGTTCTGGATTATCTCGCGGTGCAGCTTCAGACCCAGGCGTTGAACGGCCGCCGGATCCGCGGCGTCGTTGGAATTCTGGGTGATGCCCCTGTACCTGCAAATCAGTGCGCGTATTTTCTTGTTGCGCAAAACCGTGCCGATGCCGCCTCTGCCGGCCTGCTTTACCCGGATTCCCGCCCGCCGCTTGTCGTACAGGCTGAAGTTGAGCAGGCCCATCGGCGAATGGTCAGCGCCCCTGCCCGCTGAAACCACCGCTATTGCCTGCAATTCGGCCGGGTCCTTTGACCCGCCACCTGCCATCGCTCCACCGGCAAATGCGTGCGTCAGTTCCTCCGCCAGTATATGCGTATCCTCGCCCAATCCGGCCGGCGCTTCGTAGAAGCGGACGCAGCCTTCTACATTGTCGATGAAGACTATCGTTTCGACCGCTGCCTTGCCCTGTACTTCGAGCGC
>JFJP01034080.1_pt1 | contig 15369 bp, 16 predicted proteins | sample 431651 | NCBI WGS metagenome assembly JFJP01 (sample SAMN02602958, study PRJNA72255) | Microbial mat metagenome, whole genome shotgun sequencing project. | biome: fresh water; feature: sink hole; material: water; isolation source: purple microbial (photo- and chemosynthetic) mats found in... | reverse complement strand
AGGCGGTTTCGAAGTCGATAGCGCAGAAATCCTTTAGAACGCTAGGCATGATAATGATCCTTATGCTTGTCCGGGGAAAAAAAAGTCCTTGAAAAAAAAGATTTAGACTCTTCTCGCCATTTGACTCGTCGATCAGAGGGTCTTCTTGACTAAGATTCCGTCACTCTTGACCATCGTCAGTTCCCAATGGTTCGGCGAGGGTTGGACAGAACCTCCCCGAAGCGGTGAATAAGTCGCCGAACCGACATCGGTGTAGCGGGCCTGCCTGTCTTCCTCGATGCACCCTGGGCAGAAAGCGAGTTTGCCAGATTTTACCCAACCAGCAGCCTCAAGAATTCTCCGATGCTCACTGGATACTTTGTGTTCCTGGTGACAGTTCATACAAAGCAATTGTTGTTCCCTTCTCTTTTCGGCAAGGGTGAGTTGGTTGCCCTCGTGCAGAATGAAAGATCGCCAGCTCAATAGGTGATCATTGATTCTTCCCACAACTCGGTGCTTACCAAAACTCTGAAAGGAGCTGCCCTCTAGTACACCTTCGCCTGGGATTTTAGGGATATTCCGCTCATCCCCCGAGCTTTTTTCTGCGCCTCTAAATGGCCCAGCTCGACGGGCCTCATGATAAGTCGAGCACCTGCCTTTGCCTCAACGCGAAAAGTCGTTGATCTCTTGTTAAGTTCAAACCATAGCAAGCCTTGGGTGAAACACAGTTCTGTTGAGCCTGACTCAAGGAGTTCCAGATTCTTGCTTGCTAGGTATCCCCAACTGGTCAAAGGCGAATCGAGCCCGAAACCTATCTTGGTGCTTGCCAATGCGACGCGCCTTCCCGAACTATTCGTGGGTACGCTTCAGTTTCTCTTCGTTGGCCTTTCGAGTCCACTCTCTTGCCAGCTCGAGGTCCTGTGCAAGGTTCGGGCCACCTGTCTCGTAAAGACGGGCAAGATCCAGCATGAAATCATACGTGTACTTGGGATCACCCAATTCGACCGCCTTCTTCAGACACTCAACGGTTTTCCCAAAGTCAACGGCGGTCCCTTCACCTTCATGGTAACACTCCGCAGCACTCTGATAGGCCTTTGCGCTACCTGCGTTCCCGGCTTTCAAATACAGCTTGAGTGCGAATTCAGTATCCTTCGTGATGCCCCATCCAGCCGAAATGCTACTAGCCAGATTTCTTATGCCTTCTGGCCATCCTTGATCCGCCGATTTCTTGAACCAATACGTCGAATGATTCAATTCTTCTTGTCTATACCAGAGCACAGACCGAAGCCAACTACCAACCCTGCATTGAGATTCGGGGTTTCCTTGATTTGCTGCCAAGAGAACCCAACGAACAACAGTTCCTGAAGGGTAATCGTACTTCTTCGCGACCTGCTGGCAAATGCTATCAACGACCAGTCCGCCTGACAGCATTTCCTTGAGATAGGACTCTAAAGACTCTGTGAAACGTTCTTCCTGCCCGAAAATTACCTTACAAGATTCGTTTAATTGCTCAAGTCCAGTTCTTTCGCATTCCTGCCAAGTCTGGCCAATGTATTTCTCGCAAGGTGCCAAGATCAGGCGTTGCCATTCCTTGGTGAGTTCGGACTTTGCGTCACTCAGTACTTCACTCTTTTTCCAGCTTTCTTTAAAAAAATCAGTGATTTGCTCCCAGGCATATATTGTTTCCGTATCGAGCAAAAAGACCTCAATTTCGTCCAACAGTCTGTAAACCTTGTCGATGACTTCGACCTGGAACTTTTGGTTCCAGGCTTCTTTGTAGGCTTGCATTCGACTGTCCAATTTGGCGGCGCAGGACTTGAGGTCGAGGTCTCGAGTTATCTTCTGAATATAGGGTGGGAAACGGAAAGCTAGTTTGTCCAAGAGTTCGTCGACCTTCTTCTGGTTTCCTAGCCAAAGCGAACATTTTGCTTCTTGGAAGAGGGCCTCAGCAAACGCAGGGTCGGCCTCAGAAATTTCACCAAAGAGCTTGGCTGCAAGGGGAAGGTCATCATCGAAATGCTCAGTCGCTTCGTGGGTCCCCAGGTTCCTGCCTCGAACGACATGAGCAACTCCAAGTGTGAAACAAATCTCCAGGTAGTAGTCTCTCATCGACGGGGACTGCCGAAGCTCGGCTTTCGCGAACCTTCGGGCGTCAGTCAAGTGGGCAACGGCCCGATCAACGTCAAGCAGTCTCGGCGAGTCGTCCACGATTCCGTACAGTCGGATTCGGCCGCACTGGTATTGGGCGGTGATGTCGGTGTCGTCGAGTTCCAGTGCTTTCTCAAACGCCTCAAGGGCCTTGTCGTGAAGTCCTCGGGACAACATCAAGTGCCCTTTCTGAACAAACTCATTGACCTGGGTCCGCAGCGGGGTCCTCAGGGTCTCGTGGATCGCCGCCAGTTCTGCGGCGATGTTGAGTTGGACAGTCTTGGAATCACGCATCTCGTCGACCAAGAGCCCGATCCCATAGTCAAATCTTTCCGCAAGGGCTTTTGAAGAGACATAGATCGTCGAGGCGAGGGTTTGGGCATTTTCTTCGATGGTCCTAATGACACTAATTGCCGAGGATTGTATAGAACCAGTCAGGCTCGATATTTCGCCCGCGATGTCGGACATCCCTTCCGAAAGGTTGGCCACCTCTTGCTGGACACCTTGGTTCGCGCGGATGGCCAGAGCCGTCCGGCGATCGGCATCGGCGGATTCCTCGGCCCGGATCCGGTCGGATTCCTCCCTGGCGATCTTCAGTTCCAGATTCTTGCTTGCCAGATATCCCCAGCTTGTCAGGGGCGAATCGAGTCCGAAACCTATCTTGGTGCTTGCCATTGGGACGCTCCTGGTCTTTCTTGAAATACCCCTGCGGGTCTAGGCTAAGTTCAGATACGTCCAGAGCATCTTGCCATTCAACGGGACATAGCCGCTTTCTTTGCGGAAACGAATGGCGATACTCATTTGGTCGATTTCGGGGAGAATCTTCATTGGGTCCTCGCCCCGATTCTTGAGCTCAATCGCACGCTCGATGGAGTCCGTGTATCGAGGCTTGCTGATTTCGGATTCCATGGCAAGCATGGTCACGACTGCCTTCTGACCTCGGAATCGAACGAAATACGGACAATCAAGGAACGCTTCGGGAGCAAAGAGATAGAGACTGTCGGCATCGGCTTTTGACCAAAGGTGACCAGGGCCCGAGCTCTGGAGCAGCTGCTGTTCGGCGGATAGGTGAAGATCCGGGCCGTCGATCTCGTCCCAATTCGCGGTGTCAATATCTCCCGCCCCGGGCGGAGCCTTAACGTTTTGTTTCTGGACCGCATCCTGAAGGAACGAACGTACAGAACTGGGAAGTTCGGTCAGAGGTTCGACTGACCAGCCATAGTGGAGTTGGTTGTTCGACCATTCTTCGTAGGCGGTCAACCATGCGTTTGTCTGCAAGTGGGTCACTCTTGAATCGATGGCTTGCCGAATTCTGTCCTGAAGCGCTTTCCCCAACGGCATGAACATTCCCTGATCACTCATCCTCGACCTCCTAACAAACACCGACCTTTGTCGCACAAATTGTAATCGGTGAGCCCCACAAAATCAACCCTAAGTTTCTCTGGCAACTTCCTTACCCCTCTCGTACAATTGTCCTTATGAACTCCAAGGAAGTCCTCAACCAACTTGCCAGAGCTTGGGTCGCCTCGGGGTACTCGCCCGCAGCTTGGAGGACCGTGCTCGAGTCGCGGCACCTCGCGTTGGTGGCGATAGATTGCACCCGAGGCTGGCGGGGAAATCGCGGGGCCGACATCGTACAAGATCTGATGCTCGCCTGGAGTGAAACACCGCCCAGCTTTGCGGGTCGGAGCGAATTCTCCACCTACCTGTTCAGTGTGCTCAAGAGCCGGTTTGTCGACTCGCTCAAGAGTTACGTGCCATCGGCGGTTTCGCGTCACGGGCAGCACGCCAAAGAGGCTTGGAAGCTTCTGGGGGACGGCATGGGGTCGGCTTCGGTGGTCGATTTCTTGGCCGACCAGATGCCTCGTACCGAGGCGACCAAAATGATCGAGGTCCTTCGGAGGGTTCGGTTTAAGGACAAGACCCCCGTCAAGCGAACCGAGGAACTGCCCTTCAGCCAAATTGACTGGGACGGAGACCGGGAAACCACGAGCGAAGTCGATCCGCTGGAAGCTTTCGCCCAAGCTGACCTGATCAAGCTCGTGATCGAGCGGTTGGGGCCTGACTGGCGTGACATCGTGAGGGAGTACTTTCTGGAGCGCACTGGCTCCAGCCTCATGGAGACGGGAAAGGCTCATGGGGTGGCCAACGCCCAATACGAGTGGGCCAAACTCTCCGCCAAGCTCAAGAAAGACCTCGAGTGACCAGAAGCGCATAGCCCCCCAGCCAAGGGGTATCCTTTTCGGGGACAGGCACTTTGGCGCGGAAGGTATTCATGTCCTGAGGGTTCCATCGGAATCCCAGATCATCCACCAAGGTTTGCAGGGTCGCATGAGCCAGGTCTCCCGGAAGGCTGAACTCCTGAAGGGTCGGTGGACCCACTTCGCCGGTAAACTCACCAATTTCCCACTGGTCACGCTGTCCAATCAGCTGGGCCAGGGCCAGAATCATCATTTCCGCAGGGATCCTCAGGCGTTCCACCGGCTCGAGTTCGGGTTCGGCGCTCGCGCTCAGTCTTTGTTTGAGGGTTCGTAGTTGGTGCCAGTTGCCTGTGGTATCGACGCCGCCGGAGAGGTAGGTGAGCAGTGCCTGCAGCGATCGGCGGTGCAGGAAGTCGATCCCTTCTGCCAGGAATAAGGACTCCCCTTCTGCTAAGGTCAGAGTTTTCGCGTGGCGGAGAGTTTTGCTGACGCAACCCCACACCGGGTTATCGAAGAATGGGATTTCCTCCGCCGCCTCACCATTGGCAAACAATGTGTATAGCGACGAACCCAGGGCGTCGACGTAGTGCACCGTTCCGCCAGGCAGGGCGAGACCCACACCACCGTGGATGACCGCGGACTCATCCCACTGGTCCGCCAGGAGCACGTCGAGGCTATGGCAGAAGCGAGCCAGGTCCTCGGGGCCGTTGATGCCGGAATTGAACGCGAGCCGAAACGCCGTGAGTGCCGTCTGGGCGAGCAGCATGCCCTTTATTCCCCCAACACCAGCCTTATAGGTCAAAAAGGCGATTCCTCCATCGCGACGCCCAAGGGTGACGACGCCTGAAGTCCGATACGGCTCAACCGGCAGTAGCGAATATCCGAATTGCACCAGCCCCTTGTTGCTGATGCGGCCCCATTGCCCCTCGTCGAACCAGGTCTGGACTTCCTTGGCTTGCTCGGAGGCGTGGAGACGGATTCCCTCGATACGTTCCTCAAGTTCGGAGACCAACCGTTTCCAAGCCCCGATGTTCCCAACGAAAAAGCGGCCGCTCACGGCAAATTCCAACCACTTTTGTTTTTCACAATGGTTTCTTCTCCCCTTACTGTGGGGGAGAAAACCGGGTGACAGCAAAATCCTTTTTGTACTATTTGGCTCTCGTGCTCATTTGGGTTGTGGTCCTGCTACTCTGGCCGATCTTCCAGTTGCCCCGGCTTTCCTGGGCCGTCCGTTCGCTCTGGAGTTCAGCCGTCGACTCGGTGCGCTTTCACCTGGTCCATCGGCCCGTTCTGAAGCAGGACGAAATCGAAAGGGAGAACCTCGCCCGAGAAAAGGCGAGGCTTGCTGAGTCGAGACTGCGCAGACGTAAAGTCTGGATGACCCTCGACTCGACTCTGGAGGTTGTACTCGAATACCACGCCTTTACCAACACCTGCAGGCGCCAATTTCGAGTGGACATCTGTGCTTCCGAGGAAAGGGCGGCAAGGCTCGAACTCGATCAAAAGTCTTGGGAACCTGTGGGCACAGACCCGTCGATCAGGCATCGGGTTGAGTTCCCAACCAGTTTCTGGAAGCTCAGGTTGTTCCTCTTCCGACTCGGCTTTCGCAAGATGACCAAGGAAGAACTCGACCGACTTGCCGCCTCGGGCTTCGACTTGGGCCGGCCGCCGCAGGAATTTCGCGTGATCATGAACGCAGACGGCAGTCATGCCATAGGAGATAGAAGATGAGCATTGATCAACTTGGTCCTAACTTCGAGGCGAGCGTGGGTGGGCACAGGGTCGCTGGGCGAAGACTAGCGGCAACAGAGACGCCTTCGTATTCCCATGAAGTTCTTCCCGGCAAGTTGGGCGGCTGTTTCGCCTTTTTTAAGGCTTCTGGACTTGGACCTGTCCCAGCGGCGATTGCCAATGATGCCGCAGCCCGCTTTCGGGAGCAGATCTCGGGGACGGCTGGGGCAGGCCGACTGACGAAGTTTGCCAGGGAACTCAACAATGCGGTTCCCACCGTGAATCCCGGAAAGATCGTAGCCTGTACGCTGGGATCCATTACTGAAGAGGGTGAGGTTGTCATCGTGCCAGCCGGAAACCCTGATATCTTCGTATGGCGGAACGTCGAACGTTCCACCCATCGCCTCAAGTTTCAGAGTGCTCCCGCTCTCGGCGTCATGCCTTCCGAGGTCCTGGTTGAGAGGCGTGCCGATTTCAAGGCCTTCAAGGTCTTGCTGAACCCCGCAGACCGTCTTGTGTTTGTCCACGGTGAGTTTGTCGAAGCGTCCGTGGTGCCAGCGATACAGGACGCCCTTTCGGCCTTCGGTCTTCGCGGGGCCGGGCCCGTTCTCGACTCCATCGTGGCCAACCTCCGGGAAGAATCGCGCGAAGGTCAAGTTTCGACGTGGCCAGCAAAGCCGATCAATGACAGTTTCATCATCATGCTCAGTCGGGAGAACGCGCCATGAAAATGGCCTTCTGGGGCGACAGACGTTTGGTGGTATCAAAGAGGATGGCCCTGTCTCTGCGACCCAGGATCCTGGTCCTCCTCGGGCTCGTCTCGGTAGCCGAAGGAAGGTGGTGGGGCTTTCTCGAGACGCTGAAGGGACTCGAGATCGTTCCATTTTTGCAGGAAGGCGTGAAGCTGGTAGCGAACCAAAGCGATCCCAGCACGGTCAGGCGGCTGCTGGAGGTGATGATGGACACCCGACGACTGTCCCTGCGTGACGAGTTGACGGGACACCTGGTCATCGAAGCCATGATCTGCATGTTGGAACGAAAGACCGACCTGGAGGCCGCCAGCCAACTGCTGGTTTGGCTGGGAAAGTGGTTGAATGACGCGGCCTTTGACATCCCGCCGTTGCTGGAAGAGGCCATGACGGTGGGCTACGCCCTGGCAGGGTGGGACACCCAAGCACCCGAGACCCCCGAAGTACCGGAAAAGGAACCCTTGGTTGTGGAGGAAGTTTTTGAACCTGAACCGGTGGAGATCAACATCTATCGTTCCCCCTGGTACTTTGACTCACTGGTCCCGCGCTCCAACTTGTCGCACGAGTTCGTCGATACGCTGGTGGGACTTACCCCGGTCGCCGCGGCCTATTTCGTTCGCCGTAACCCCTTCGAGGAGGCGACCCGATGGCTCGATCTGTGGCCGGTGCCGAACCGAGCCCTCCTGTTAGGCGCCTGGGCACGAGGGAGGTCGGCTTCTCCTGAAGAAATCGAACAAGTCGAGACCCTCCTTGACCACGTCAATCAAATGCGTAAAGCAGCCGTCCGGGACATGGGCGAAGAGGATGTGATCCAGCTCTTGCTGTACGACCGTGAGAATTGCGTCCGCCGGGCGGTGGACAAGCTGTGGGAGGTCGACTCGGAAATGGCCGATAAGCTGAGCAACGGGTACTTTGAGTTTGAAGACCTTGCCCACCTGCAGGAACGGGACCTTTCGATCTTCCTGGCTGAGTCACGGGTGCAGGATATCGCGATGGGACTTCAAGGCGCATCCGAGAAACTCAAGCTCGCCTGCCTTGCCGCCATGCCACCCAGCCGCGCGGCCAATCTCCGAATCTATCTGTCGCATCTTGGACCCGTCGACCCCATCTTGGTCGATTGCCACCGTGGCACGCTGATGTCAACCCTTCGTGCTTTGGAACTGGACGACAAGATCGAGATCAATATGGTTGCCCGCAACATCAGCGTAGAGAGCTAAGAGTAGCCGCCAAGTTCGATGTAGCAGGGGATCGTCTCCCCCTGGAGGCCTGCGAGAAACCCATTCCAAAGTATCTGGTCATGGTAGGCCCGGCTGGAGGTCCAGGGGCGGTAGGCGGCTTCCGAGAAATAGCCATCGGGTTTGGTTTCGGTCGGCGCCGTGCTACTGACGAGGTCTGGCACCGAGCCGGGGACTCGAGCATCGACCTTGTCGAACTCACCGTAGCCGGGACTCCCTGCGATCTTGGAGGAAACAAACAACGCTTGTTCGAGCTTTTCAATCGATGATGAATCGGCTTCGGCGCAGGTTGTAAGCCAGTCCAGGGCGACCCGGTTTGCCGCGGCTTCTTCGAGGGCTCGGAATCCAGCCACAGGAACCTCGCCCCGGGGATAAAGGGTAGCCTCCACGAAGCCATGAAACCACTCGTGGACGGCAACAGCGGAGATGGTCAGCGCGCCATCCACCTGGGCTTCTTCCACAAAACGTCCCAAATTGGAGGCACAGAAGACGACACCGTAGCCAGGTCGAGGTGTATCGTTGGTGAACTGGCCTGATAGGTAGAACGCCAAGACATCCGCTGTCACATTGCCGGGCTCATAGGGCTTGCAAGAACCCCAATCTTGTGGCGAGGTGAGTGGCTTCTGGAGTCGTTCCCACTGCTGGCCAAACGGGCTTGGGTAGTTTTGGTCCAGAGCTTTGCCTTCAAAGACGGAGCGGATGGTAGCTCGTCGGGAGTCCTTGAGTGCCGCTTGGTACTTGGTGGCCAGATTGTCACGCTCTGTACCCAGGATCCTCTGGGCCTCCATCTTTCGCTGTTGTGGTGGGACCTTCCACAGAGAAATCAGGATTTCCGTGACCTCGGGCAGAATGAGCGGTCCGATCCGGCTCTCAGGAAAACTAGCGCTCTGCATGGAGCACCTCCAACATTTGGTTCTCGTCATGAGGGGAAGAAAAAGGCGCAGAGGAAAAACTTTCTTCTACGTTGTCGGCTGGGTCAGGGCGACCCTAGTGTTCTTGCATTGGGTCAATCACCACACTACCCTTTAGGTGTCGGCAACGGAAATACAAGCAAGAAAGACTGGAGTATGTATGGTGGAGACAGCAAAACGGTATTGGATCCAGGCGATGAACTTGATTCGTCCGATGGCTACAGCTCCTGCCCCATCGACGTTGCTGAAAATGATTGCGGTCGAAGGCGGAACCTTCCAGATGGGAAGTAATAAGGGTGAGTCCAACGAACAGCCGGTTCATCAAGTAACGGTGAGTTCGTTTTTCATGGCAGATACCCCGACCACACAGAGCCAATACCTGGCCGTGATGGGAAGCCATCGGAGCTATCATAGAGGAAGTTCACTGCCGGTGGAAATGGTCAGTTGGTATGATGCCGTTGAGTTCTGCAACGACCTGAGCCTCCGCGAGGGACTGACCCCGGCATACCTGGTCGACCAATTGAGAAAGGATCCGCTCAATATAAACTCCGGGGACGAAATCAAATGGTCCGTGTCGCAGGACCGGTCGGCGAATGGGTACCGGTTGCCGACGGAAGCGGAATGGGAGTACGCCGCCCGGGGAGGTGCGAGATCTGGTGGATACCGGTATGCAGGTAGCCACGATCTGCATGAGGTCGGGTGGTACGAGGGCAACGCTCGAAACACGACCCACCCGGTAAGGCAGAAGAATCCCAACGAACTGGGCCTCTACGACATGAGCGGCAATGTTTGGGAATGGTGTTGGGACTGGTACGGAAATTACCCCGTCGTTGAACTGAAGGATCCAACGGGCCCCAACGTGGGCCGGAACCGGGTCCTCCGAGGCGGAGGTTGGGGCGGGAACGCTGTGTACGCCCACGTGTCCAATCGGATTGATCACCAACCCTATTTCAGAAATGGCAAACTGGGAATTCGGGTTGTCCGCAACGCACCTAATCTCGAGGTAGATTCTGAGTGGGGTACTACAGCACAGTAACGCCTGGATGCCCTCAGAACCGGTGCCGTCTTGGGAATTCCCGCCGAAGAAGTGTTTGCAAAAACTCGAGGCCCCTTGGTCCGATAACCAAGGATTCGGCAAATTCGGTGATTCGGTCCTACGGCTTCCTCGACTTCGCCTTCTAGCGTCGGTATACTTCCAGAAGGTCATTCCGTCAGGAGGCGAACCATGTCCCCTCTTCAGCAGTTTGCCGAACTGCCCGCCGATCTCCAGCAGGAGGTCCTCGATTTCATGTCGTACGTCGCCGAGAAACGGGGCATTAAGCTCGGCCATTCCCCTCCCGCCAAGCCGAACTGGCTGAAGACAGTCAACCGAAAACGGGGCACAGGTGAAGCCATCAGCGACAGTGTCGTTCGACTCCGGCAGGAAGGATTGCCGAAAGACAGTACTGGGAACTGAAGTAGGTACAGAAGTGAGCATCGTATGAAATCTCTGAGGCTGGAATGCGTTGCTCTCAATGTTTGGTGAGGTCGCTGTTAGTTAGGCTTCCTAAGCGTGATTCTCGGCAAGATCCGGGGTTGTCTTTTTGACAAAATCCAGACGGTAGCCAAGGGCAGCCAGAACAGGGGATAGTTTCCCAAGGGTGATGTTCTTTGCCTTACCGGAACGGATGCCCTGAATAAATCCTGCTGAGACTTTGGCCTGTTCTGCGAGTTTTCGAACCGAGACGTGTTTCTCCTTCATCGCCTGACAAAGAACCTCTGAAAGCAGGAACTCTTCGTACTCCCGGACAAAGGCCTCCTTGAATTCAGGGCTTTCCATTTCACGGTCAAAGGTCGTTTTCATAATAGGTCCCTCCTTCAGTTCGCTTGACATAGTCCGACATGGCCTCAAGGGCACTTCCCTTTTCCCCCGCCGGCAACTTATCAGTCTTCTTATGAAAAGCGTTCGTCACGATGATTTTGTGCCCGACTACAAAGAACGATAGAAACCGGTACGGCTGGGGCTTGAAGGCAAAGACCTTGTCCCCTTCGTTGCGGAACTTCGTTTCGTCCATGATCTTTCCAACATCACCCATACGCTTGAAAAGAAACAGTACCTTTCGCCGCTCGCCCTCTTCCAGGCCCTGGTAATACTCCTGCGCCTGGCTTTTGCCTTTGGGGTTGAAATACCACTCCAAGGTGAAGACAGACCCGCTGTAGATGACAAACTCTTTCCCCTTGGTCATGGAAATAAGTGTATCATTATTTTGATACAAAAACAAGCCAACCACCTACCGACTATAGTGGTGCTTAGGAACCATGCCATCTTGGTCAAACTCTCGGTGATTCGGGTGTAGCACAAAACTGTAGCACGAAAGAGACACAAACCCGCCGAAACAGAACGAACTTGGCCCAAGTCCCCTTGACGCAAAATCATCTCAGAACTACATTTATCTCGAAAGTATCGGTCCCCGGAACGGGCTCATAACCCGAAGGTCATAGGTTCGAGTCCTATCCCTGCTAAAAATAGAAAAGGTCACCTTCGGGTGGCCTTTTTTATCTTCTCGGAGTTTTCGATTCAACGGAAGGATGGCACGCGGCCCAAATCGGATTCTGTGAAGACCCAGCCCCGGCCCAATTTCCTGCCTGAGATGTTGGCTCGGGAATAGGATAGCCTTCCAGAAGTAACCCTTCCAGGTGGAACTCCACGGCTTCCCGCATCCGTTGGCGAGTTTGGTCATGGGTCTTTCCGGTGGCAATACACCCAGGAAGGTCAGGGGCGTAGGCTGAGAACCCGGTTCCTGTCTTCTCAACAATGATGAGGTAATCCATGGTCACCTACAAAGGTTAAATTTAACGATAGCGTGACAAGGAATCAAGGGGAGGGCCTTTTCCTGGGAATTCGGTACGGAAACTTCCATCAGGCGAGCAGCAGGAGGAACCTACTATGAAAACAACCTTTGACCGGGAGTATGAGGAGTACATGCTTTCCGAAGTTCTCTGCCAGGCGATGAAGGAAAAGAACATTACCCATGGAGAGCCAACCCATGTCTGAAACCGAGGAACTCCGCTTCCCTTGACAAGCGCGGCCGCCTGGCCTAGCGTGAATCGGGGAGGGAACATGACGCATCTTCCGTCCGGAACCGTCGCCTTCCTGTTCACGGATATCGAGTCCAGCACCAAGCTCTCGCAGACTTGCGCCGAAGAAATGCCCGCCCTCCTCGCACGGCATAACAGCCTGCTCGATGCGGCATTCCGTTCCCATGGAGGCCTTGTCTTCAACATCATGGGGGACGCTTTCTGCGTGGCCTTCCATACCGTGCGAGAAGCCTTGCTCGCCGCTGTGGAGGCGCAGCGCGCCTTGCGCTCGGAAGTCTGGGGCCCCGTTCCCGTGAAGGTCCGCATGGGCCTCCATGTCGGCGCCGCGGAACTTGTGGAAAGCGATGGGCGCATGGATTACAAAGGCTACGCCGCCCTCGCTTTCGTGAGCCGCCTCATGTCCGCCGGATATGGCGGACAGGTTCTCGTCTCCAGCGCGGCCCAGGCACTCCTCAGGGACCGCGCCGCAGAAGGCGTCGAACTCGCTGACCTGGGCAAGCGCAGGCTCAAGGACATACCTCAGGCAGAAAGGATCTACCAGGCTGTGGCCCAGGGGCTGGAACGGGATTTCCCGCCCCTCCGGGCCCAGGCCTCCATCCTCAACAACCTGCCGGCCCAGCTTACGAGCTTCATAGGGCGCGAACGGGAAAGCAGCGAGATAGCACAAGCCCTCGGCAGGGGCAGGCTGGTCACCCTTGTCGGCCCGGGCGGCACTGGCAAGACGAGGCTCTCCGTCCAGGCGGCGGCCGCCGCGTTGGACGGCTTTCCGGATGGCGTCTGGTTTGTGGAGCTGGGCCCGCTCTCCGATCCCGGCCTGGTACCGGCACGGGTCCTCGGCGCGATGGGAGCGGGGGAAGCCGGAAATGGGCCGCCGGCCGACCGCCTTGCGGCCTATCTCGCCGACAAGACCGCGCTCATCGTGCTTGATAACTGCGAGCACCTCATCGACGCCTGCGCCCGCCTCGCCGCCGACCTGCTTTCCGCTTCGCCCTCCCTGAAGATCCTGGCCTCCAGCCGGGAGGCGCTCGGCGTGCCCGGAGAGCTGGCCTATCCGGTGCCGACGCTCTCGCAACCCGATCCCAAGCACATGCCGAGCGTAGAGCAACTTTCCCAGTACGAGGCCGTGCGCCTTTTCATCGAGCGCGCGCGGCTGGTTTCGCCGACCTTTGCCGTAGACGAAGCGAATGCCCCGCATATTGCCCAAATTTGCTACCGCCTCGACGGCATCCCCTTGGCCATCGAGCTGGCGGCCGTCCGCGTCAAGCTCCTTTCGACTGAGGGCATCTCCTCCAGACTGGACGACCGCTTCAAGCTCCTCACAAGCGGCTCCCGAACAGCTCTGCCTCGGCAGCAAACCCTGCGGGCCCTCATCGACTGGAGCTACGATGCCTTGCCCGGTACCGAACGCGCCCTGTTCCTCTCGCTCTCAGTCTTCGCCGACTCGTGGACCCTTGACGCCGCCGAGGCTGTTTGCGCCTCCTTGTCCGAGGGGTCGGACGTCTTCGAAAACCTCGCCGCCTTGGTGGGCAAATCGCTGGTCTGCGTCCTGGAGCCGGAGGCCTCTGGCGCCAGGCGCTACCGCATGCTCGAGTCGATCCGAAGCTACGCCCGGGAAAAACGAACCGCGCGGGGGGATGGGTCCGAATTGCAGAACCTGCATCTAGCCTATTTCTCGGCCATGGCGACCCTGGCCGAGCCCGGCCTGCGGGGAAAGGACGAGGCTGCCTGGATGGACCGCCTGGAGGCCGACCTGGACAATCTGCGGGCCGCCGTCGAACACTCCTTGGAAAGCGATCCTGAGTCGGGCCTGCGACTGGTCGTGCACGCGAAGGACTTCTGGCTCCGCTGCATCGACCCGCTGGAACTGGATCAAATGCTCGGCCGCGTGATCGAGGCCCACGGGAAACTGGACGCATTGACAGCCCTGGCCCTCGGCTTGCGCGCTGAGGCCTGTAACAACCAAGGAGACGCTGCTGGAGCCCTGAGCTTTTCCGAGGAGTGCCTGAGCGTGGCCAATACCTTAGGCGATGAACGAGCTCGAGCCTATGGTCATCTTTGCCATGGATTGGCCCTCCTTACCCGCGGGGACTACGCCGAGGGTCTCGCTGATTTCGAGCGCTCCCGACTTTCCTTCACCCAGACCGGCGACGTCCATGGCCAGGCCACTACCCTCTACTGGCTGAGCCGGGACCACGTGGACCTGGACCTCTCGGTCAAAAGGCTCGAGGAGGCGCTTTCGATGTTCTCGTCGCTTGGCAACAGGTCCTCAGCCGCTGTGTGCCAGAGGGAGTTGGCGCACCACGCCATCCAGGAAGGCCGTTGGGATTTGGTCGGCGAGCTGCTCGACCAAGCGCGGACGATTTTCGCTGAACTCAAACTAGGAATGCAGGACTCGATGGCCTTGGGCAGCCTCGGCAGACTGGCTTTTTGGCAAGGCGACTACGGGAGGGCGATTGACCGCTACCGTGAGGCTGTGGCGGGGCACAGGCGTTGCGGCTCTCGACTCTATGAAACCTGGATCTTGGCCGAGTTGGGGCATACCTTAGCCAGATCGGGAAATGCGCCCGAAGCCGAGAACGTCCTTGCCGAGGCCCTGCGAAGGTTCGCCCAAACCGGCGGAAGCACGGGAATGGCTTTCACCAGGGAGGGAATTGCTGCCCTGAGGCTTTCCCAGGGAAAACCCTTCGAGGCGGTGACGCTCATCGCCTGGGCCAACCACGCGCGCTCGCGAGGGAACGCCGCGCGGCCCCCGCTCGAGGAAAGAGCTGTCATGAAGGACCTCGAACAGTGCACGGCACTCCTCGGCGAGGAGGAATTTCAGCAGGCCATCTCCGTCCCATTCCTACCGTTTTCCTTGGCCTTGTAGAGTGGGTTGTCGACTACCTTCCGCCCTCCAGCGCCTTGAGCCGCTCCTCCATCAACCGCAACTGGTTCTCAAGTGCGGCCACCCGCTCCTCCAATCCCGAAGGGACAGCCGGGACAGCAGGAGTTCTCTGGGGTAAGGCGGGAATGGCAGGCTGGCCACAAAAAAGATGCGCCCAGCGGTTCTCTTTAGTTCCGGGGAGCCGTTCCAGCATGACGACAAACTTGCGTTCCACCAGCAAGCCCAGGCACCGTTCTACATCGGCGAGATCCTGAAACTTGTACATCCGTTCGCACCGGGAACGAAGCTCTCCCGGCGTCTGAGGACCACGGTTGAACAACTCGCACAAAATCACCAGCTCCCCTCTCTCCAGTGTGTGGACTTGCTGGATTTTCTGCCGGTATTTGACGGTTTGGGTGTTGTCCAGAAGCCCGCTTTCCACGTACCCAAGACGTTCCAGACTTTTCAGGGTGT
>JFJP01038863.1_pt1 | contig 15370 bp, 14 predicted proteins | sample 431651 | NCBI WGS metagenome assembly JFJP01 (sample SAMN02602958, study PRJNA72255) | Microbial mat metagenome, whole genome shotgun sequencing project. | biome: fresh water; feature: sink hole; material: water; isolation source: purple microbial (photo- and chemosynthetic) mats found in... | reverse complement strand
AGGAAAGGAAGATTAGTGTTCATTCCAAGCGAGATTCTTGCTTGGCTGAAAGGAGAATGAACATGAGCAGATCAGAGAAATATTTAAAGATTAAAAACACCAAAGGAATTTACCAGTACAAACAAAATGGTCAATACATGGCAGAAAAACGAATTCAAGGTAAACTTCACATCAAAACTTTTGTTTCTCTGTTTGAAGCTAAACAATGGCAAAAGAAGTTTGATGGATCGAATGAGGTTTTGGCAGGAGATGAAAAGAGCAGCTACTCTACACTGAAAGAAGTCTGGGAAGTTATGCAGAAAAAGCATTTTCCACTGCTTGCAACGTCTACAAAAGCAATCTGGATAAGGCGCTATAAGTTACTTGAAAGTCTTGAACATCTTCCAATGGATAAAATTACACCTTCAAAGATCACCGATTGGGTTTCGGCCAGGGTGGATTTTTTTTCTACAGAAGAATATCAGGGTTCTGGGCGCGGAGTAGCAGGCAGGTGCAATCTCAATAATGAACTGAACATGTTTGTAACAATCTTTAATTGGTACAAGCAAAGTGAAGACTTTGAGAAAGAAGCCCTACCCTTAACTTGTCCGGTAAAGCCTAAGCATCGAAAGTTAGGTTTCATTAAACCTTTGCCAGACAAGTTGAAGCAGATCAATTTACAAGACGCTTTCTTGTTTTTTGATTTTCTTCGCCCACTGTATAGAGACCTTGCCAAATTACAGTTTTTCACGGCCGGAAGGATTGGCGAGATTGCTGGAATTCAATGGAAAAATGTTGATTTAAAAAACAGAAGAATGCTCATAAAAGAGACTTGTGTCTGGGACATGAGCAGTAAGATGTTTATTGAGTTAAAACCATTTCCTAAGAACCGAGAACCTAGGGCCGTATTCATCACTGATGAAATTCTAGAAATTCTTAAGCACAGGCAAGCCTTTAGGTTAGCAAGTAATGACTATGTCTTTCATGTTGAGGGCGAGCCACTTAATTATTGCACCATACAGGTCAATTATAAGGCAGCCCAAAGAAAGAGTGGAGTTCCTTACACTGGAACCCACATCCTGAGACATGGCATGGCCAAGCTTGCTAGGCAGGTTGGAGGAGGCCTAGATGCGGTTCTCGCAATGACTGGGCATCATGACCTTAAACTAGCTGACCACTACTCAAAAAGTAATGAAGATGACCAAAAGCAATTTTCTGAAAAGATTATGAGTCATATCAGAAAAGAACTTGGAAATGGTTCCACTTCAACAGATTTTGGGAATGTAATCAAGCTAAGGAATTTTAAATTGGGATAACTTTGTGGTATAAATTTTAAAAAAGTCGGGAAAAGTCGGGAAATCTTTTTTTCCACTCTTCCCGACTCTATAAATTTACAAGGTTAGGTACAGCATTCCAGAGCTCCCCGAAGTCGAAACAATCCGCCTCCAACTCTCCCACTATCTGCCTTTCAAGATAGTCTCTCTTTCTTCGACTCCTCAGCTCAAACAAAACATTCTTCACACTGAACTCGACCTCACCAATAAATCCATCATTGCGATCAAACGCAAAGGCAAGATGCTGGACTTCATACTCGACGACGGCTCTCACTTACTCTCCCATCTCGGCATGACTGGCACCTGGCTCATTGGTGAAACAATTAAATCCGGCAAGCACACGCACCTCACCCTCAAGGCCAAGCATCACACCCTGGCCTACGATGATCCGCGCCGCTTCGGTCACTTGTATTATTACTCCAAAGCTGAGGCCGAAAAAAAACTCGCCGAGCTCGGTCTCGATCTGACTGATCCGGATTTCACACTGGAATATCTGACTCAATCGATTAAACGTTTTCCCGAACGCGCCCTAAAAGTCACTCTCCTTGATCAAAAGTATTTTGCTGGCTCCGGCAACTATATCGCCAATGAAATTTGTGCTCGCGCCGGCATTCGCCCGACTCGCAAATGTCGCTTGGTGAAAAAAGAAGAATTCCCCAAAATTCTTAAAGCGATTCATGAGGTACTGGCACCCGCTCTCGCCTCCGGTGGCACCACCTTTCAGGGCGGCTATCGAGACTCTAGTGGCGAGAAAGGCCTGGGGGTCCAGCACTTGGTGGTGTTCTATCAGAAGACCTGCCAGCTCTGTTTAAAGACGCCGGTCAAAAAAATTCTCCTCGCTCAGCGCGGCACCTACTACTGTCCCCTTTGTCAGAAATAAACAGCTAATAACCTGACTATAATCATGTCTCATCTCGTGTCGTGAGCGATAAAATCATCATGTACCAAATAAATAGGAGTCTTTATGAAAACTAATATTCATCCCATTGAAAGGGCCTTTAGAATTATTCTCGGAGTGGGTCTTGTGGCCTTTGCTTTAGTTGGCGTGGAATCGGCCTGGGGATATATTGGATTTGTGCCACTTCTCACTGGTCTAGCAGGATGGTGTCCCGCCTATAAGATCGCTGGCTTCTCGACTTGTCCTGTGCACGCAAAAAAACCTAAATGGCCCAGCACAAAACATTAGAAGTAAGTTATCCTTTAAGCATGATAAAAATCCTGATTATTATGCTCTCATTGAGTAGCGCCTTTGCCTCGGACAACTTCTCCGGCAAAGACTCTATGAATGATATAAAATTTTCTGACTACAAGGAATTCCCAGAGAAGTGGACTCTTGTCACTATCCGGTTCAGAAAAGACACCAGCGAGATGCGCCTGACCTATGCCAACGAGCTGGCGCTTAAAACTCTTAAAGAAGGCTCCATCAATTATCCTGATGGCGCCGTTATCGGTAAAACCGGATTTCACACGGGAGTTGATCCTCAGTTTGTGAGTTCAGTCGTTCCCCTGGGCATTCGCCGCTACCAACTCATGGTTAAGGACAAAAAGAAATATGCTGCTACTGGTGGTTGGGGCTACGCCCTGTTTGATGCTAACGGCGTGACCTTCCCTGAAGACCCAATCGTCACACAGAACGCCTGCTATGCTTGTCACACCATCGTTGAAAATCGCGGGGACGTGTTCTCGCAGCCATTTTCTTTTACTCAAAAGACTAAGTTCTTAACACCCAATGCTCCAATGCCACAGACCCAAATCCAATTTACCTGGATGAAGGCGGACAAACTTCCCAAACGGATTCTTGACCTTGTGCCTAAAGGAGCGAAAAAAATTCGTTTCGTTGAAAATTCGAAATTACGCATGAACTTGTTCCAGGGAACACTGGATGAAATGAAACCCATCCTGGAGCATGAAGTAGTCAAACAAAAGTCCCCGGCGCTCTTTATGTCGTCAGATGAGAAACGTTTTGTTTTGGTTTACATGAAAAAGAGTCAGGAATGTATGGAGTTGGGCTCATTTGAAATCGTTTCTACCGACGTAAATAATAATCACGTGGTAGAAAAATATTGTGCTCATGACTAAGATTTTTTTTCTTTCACTTATTATTCTAGTTAGCTGTAGTTCCGTGAAACAGGGTCGCCTGCTTAAAGAAACACCTGTGGCATCTGTCCAAGAGGCCAGGCACCATATTCAAAACAAGTTAAATTTCCTGACTATGTTATTTGCCCAATCAAGAGACCCCTACTATGGCACACCCAAATGGACCCAAGAGTGTCTGAAAGAAAATAAAATCGGGCAGCTTCAAGAAACGAAGAATGGCATTCAGGCCGTGTCAGAATTATACCTCGGAAACGATGGATCCCCCGGATTTTGTCCTGGCAGCCCCGAGGCCATAAAAAGCTCGCTCATCTATGTTTATTGTTTTGATCAGGACTCGCTGTGGGAGATCCGTGATGACGAAAACCGCGGATCATCAACTGATTGGTGTCTTTAAACCTTATCTCCAGTGCGCCAAGAATTTAGAAAGATCCAATGCCTTCACCTGCTGGGAAGGGAAACTTTTTCCTAGTGCAAAGTGGGTGTGAATAATAGCAGACAAAAGTTTTTTTTCTTCTTTTGAATAGATATAAGTTCCCGTAGTGACGTGAGAAAATAAAACGTGATTATCATCAAGCGCTTGTACGCCACCTGAAACGGCTGAATAAAACATCGCTTTGGGCTCTGCCATAAACTCAAAAAAGATTTTATCTGTTTTTAAGTCCTTCTCCTGAATAGCAGAAATCCTGTTCAAGTCTGAAGAGTCAGCGGTCATATTATTAAAATAAAGAAGATGAGCATTAGGCAAAACTTGAACATCATGAATCTGATGACCTAATGATTGCGGAATGTGAATCGTATGGATGATCTTTTTTAAGTCAGGAGTTAGAATAAAAGCAGCATGAAGGAGTCCGTTTACAATAAAGGCTCCTTCAGTCTTTAAGTAAGCTGGGACATCATCACCGGAAATTTTGGGGATTTCATAAAAACTGTTAAAGTGGCTTAACTCGAATGGAGTACCAATGTCTTTAATGAGATCGGCTCCGGCCGGCCTTGCCTCTTCTGGCAGTTTTGCTTGCCTCAAGAGGTCATCGGACAAAACGGTATGAAGGACTTTACCCTCCATCGAGATCACCATCAATTTATCAACTCTGCAGCTCTTTTCCTTTCGTTTTACGACTTCAGAGCTGAGGGCAAGTATACGTTTACCATCGTTTGCCATATTCATTTGGTGATGAAAATGGCCAGGCAACTTCCACAAGACCTTTGAGTTCTTATCAATCAAACTTAAGCCATCATAGGCACCAGAAAGAAAACTGCCGTCACCAAAAAAAATACACCTTTGACCAGGAAAGTTCTTGAGTTGTTTTCCTTCATAAGAAAAAATCGTGCAGCCGTTCAGAAGCTGGAACCTACTCCAACTCTGTGCGGACGCCGTTTGAAGCGTCAAAAAGAGGATAAGAAATTTAAACATCAATTAAAGAGAACTAAGTTCACTTATAAAGTCATCACTTTCAACCATTTGCTGGGCCAGATAATCGGCCAGAATGAATGAAGCATGAACGTCAGATGGATGGTGAACTCCACCAATAACACGGTTCAATGAATATTCAGCAGAACGGGCCATGAATTTCTCAGCGCGCTCGGGGTAAACTTTTGATAGAACACGTGCCGTAAGTCGCGCCATCAAAGTGTGTCCACTTGGGTAAGCGTAAGACTTCTCTAAACCAATGCATGGCTTGATTTCGCTGTTCGCAAGATAAGGACGCGGGCGTTTGTATAACTTTTTAGCAATTAAACTATTAACACCAGCATTGGCGTAGGCATTGACCAAAAAAAGTTTCAATTTTGTGACTTCGCCCTTAGAGAGAATTCCGCCTTTCCCACCAAAGAGAACATCTAAAGAAGTATGGGAATCAGCTTCAGCAAATTTACAATCCTCAGCAGTTCTTGTTTGCTGGTATTGGAGAAGGATTTTAAAGTCTTCAGCTTCTGCAGGGGACCCAGCTTTGGGAAAATCACCGATGACTTTTTGGATTTCCTTAGGAGTCATGACGATAACCTCTAGCGCAGCTTGCTCAGCAAAAGCAGTAGTAGTTACAAACGCGAGAATAAGGAGATAGATTTTTTTCATAGGCCAATCATCCAATAAAAAACTCAATCGATCAACTTTCATTCGCTGACACGCCGTGTTTTGGCCTGGAGAAAATCCTCCGCAAGCTTGAAGAGCTTGCTTTTCTTAGTCTTATCCATTTTTTCCAACAGCTTAACCATCATGTTCATCCGCGGGTTTTTTGAGAAAAAGGCAGAATGATTATCAATGAAGCGCCAAAAGAGTCCGTCCCAGATATCACACCACTCCTCACCCTTCTTATAATCAGACATCTTGAGCACATAATTACTTCCAGAAATGTAAGGCTTAGTGGCAAATAGACCGCCGTCTGAGAATTGCCCCATTCCATAGACATTGGGACCCATCACCCAGTCAGCACTATCTACAAACATTTCCATAAACCATTTGTGAACTTCTTTGGGATCAATTTCTGAGAGCAGCATGAAATTTGAAAGCACCATGAGTCTTTCTATGTGGTGGCAGTAACCATAGGTTTGAGCTTTTTTAATGGCATCATCAACCGGTAAAATTCCAGTGGTCCCTTGGTACCAGTCCTTAGTCAATTTTCTCTTATGATTAAAAAAGTTTTTAGATTCTTCCAAGTCAGAAAAGTTTTGATAAATACCTCGAACAAATTCACGCCACCCCAAAACTTGCCTCACAAAGCCTTCCACGCAGTGAAGCGGGATGCTGGAATCCTTCTCCCAGGCATCTAATACTTTATCAATGACTTCCTTGGGAGTGATGAGACCATTATTGACCATGGGTGAAATCATCGAATGATACAAAAATGGATCCCGCGAAGTGATAGCGTCTTGGTAGTCTCCAAAGTCAGACAAATGATGGGCCAGAAAGTGATCTAGCGTTTTTAAGGCTTCTTTCCTGCTAATAGGGAGCCAAAAGTTATCCAAAGAACCTGGATGAGTGGGGAACTTTTCACTGACAACTTTGATCACGTCTTTCAGGTGTTGATTGCCGGCATGTTTGAGCAGCGCTTTATTGGTTAATGTTTTTGGCGCCTTTTTTCTATTTTCGACATCATAACTCCATTGTCCTCCCTCAGGTTTTCCTTGAGGGGTCAAAAGGACTTTCAGTCTCTTCCTTTCTTTTTCATAGAAGGTCTTCATGAAAGGTTTAGGATGGTAGAACAGGTAGTTCTTGAACTCCTGCCGGGAACACAAAAACATGGGAGATTCTAGAACATCGAGGTCTAGCTTATTTGTGTCACAAAACTTCAAAACTTTGGTTTCAAAAAACTTGTCTTGAATCTCGGCCACTGCTATTTTTTTAATTTGATTCTTTTTCACAAAAACCAGAAGCCGCTTAAAGAAATCCTGATCAGACAATTCTTCGTAGTGAACGTTAAAATTTTTCGCCTTCAATTCATCGGCATAGGTCCGCATGGACGCAAAAAAGAAGGCAATTTTATGTTTGTGATACTTGTAATGAGTGGCCAGATCCAGGTCCTCGGCCATAAAGACCAATTTGTCCTTATGAGGAAGGTAAAAAGAATGAGGAAAGAGTTGATCACCAAGGACAATAAGGGCTTGTTTCATACTGTTTAGTATAGTTTTTCAGAACGAGTCCGAATGCTGAAATTGTGATTTTGTCTAAGAAAAATTCTACTTCAACAACTCATCTAATGGGCGCAACTGACAGCGGGATCTATCCTGTGCTTCTAACTTGCCCAATACGGCTTCAATCTTTTGATCATCTTTGCCCAGAAGCTTTCCAGTGGTCTTAATCAACCCAAAAAGCTGCTCTTTTTGTTCCGGAATACAAATCTCCTCCATGACTCGCGAAGCTGAACGCGCCCGTTTAAAATAGACTTCTTCAATCATGATGAAAACTTGATCTTTAAGTGAGGTAAGTAGTCCTGCAGTATACTTATCCGTCTTGAGCGTCTGGCCGTGTTTAACTAGATCTTCTAATAAGTACTCTCCAGTCATCCCCCATTTTTTCCCGATCGCCCAAGATCCAAGATCGGCCACTAGTGCCTGCTCTAATTTCATTACCAATGGAGCAAGTCTTTTATCCAGCACCATCGGCTGAGTTGAAATCCTGCGGTAGTAGTCCTTAGGCAGATCACCAAGCTCAGGCCACTTCATCTGCTGGGACGAATCGTCGGCCGGCCCGGGCGCCCATTCATTTTCTTCAACCACGCCAGCGTTCTTTATATCAGTAATTCTGTAATGGTATTGGGTTCCAAAAGATTTTTTATGAAAAATGAGATCATCCCCGAGATAGAAAGCCGCGTGACCCCGTGAGCTGCGGGCATCAAACACAATAATGTCCTGATAAGCAGGAGAAGTGACTTTGACAAAATTTGATTTCAAGATTTCTTCAAACTCTTCTGGTGAAACGTAACGTTTTGCCGTTTTTGAAAAATAACCATTCGCAATGAGCGCCGTATTGTAACAATTCGGGCCATGAAAATCGCCCTGACGATTGAACATATCCTGAATAAAACCTTCAAACCGCGGGTGAGATGTCAGCGCCTGCTTCGAGCCAAGTTTAGGAACAAGGATCTCTTTACCCGCGAGGGTATAAACTTCATCTTGGGCCCAACCCAAAAAGGAGCAAAATAAGAGACCTAACAAAGGGATTATCATAGGGGCCTTGTAGCATATAACGTATGAGACTAGCTAAAGGCCTGTAAAACCTACTATACTAAATTTGTAACTAAATAGGAGTTTTCAATGTCTTACAAATTCCCCTTCATTCTTACGGTTCTGGCCATGGTTGGTGGCGTGTTTATTTCGATCATGTTTGGAGCGAATGAAGCCTACTTTGAAAACCGCATCCTCCAAGGGCTAGAGAAGAATGTAAAAGTTCAATCCATCCAGGACCCCACTGAAAAATCAGCTACCATAAAAAAAGAACAAGAAAAAAACTGGCGCTACTTTCAAAGATACCATTTTCACGCCACGGGAATTGCTTCTCTTTCTCTGGCCTTGTTAGTTTTTCTAGCTTTTATAAAAGCTTCTAAAAAAGAAATCCTCATTGCTTCATACATGATTGCCATAGGCGGTTTTCTTTATCCATTCGTCTGGCTCTTCGCAGGACTTTATGGCCCGGAGATGGGACGCAGTGAGGCCAAAGAAGCTTTTGCTGTTTTGGGTTACATGGGTGGTCTTTATCTCGTTGGAATATTGTACTCTTTATATCTTGCTGCCGCAAAGCCCTGGAAGGCCCCCTTAAATTTTTCTGAAGTTTAAAGAGACGCGCTAATTCCCCTATCTAAATTCATTCATTAGAGAAGTGACATCGATTTTTATCCATGTTTAATTTCAATGAACGAAGGGGAATCTATGAAAACATTCTTACTCTCTGTCCTAATTGTTTTATTTTATGCGCTCCCGGCAAGTGCCGTCTCCAATTTTGATTTCACTTTTAACTTTGGACCCTCGCTTTCTCAAAGCGGAAACATTGATAAATTAGGCGAACCTAATATCAATACGGGGTTTGGATTTAATTATTATTTCCAACCCAAGCACGGGATCGGATTTAGTTACAACAATGAATCAAGCTTTGAAGGAACAAGCAAAACTCCTGCAATTAGAGACGCCTCTATCTCGACTTTTGATCTGCATTATTCTTACCGCTACATTAAAAATAAATTTCATTTTATTGTTGAGCCAGGTTTAGGATGGCAGACCATTTATGATGAGACCTCGGATCCGTACTGGGGCTATTACTACTATGACGATCTAACTACTGCCCTTATTCTCAACTACAAATTAATGGTTCGGTACATCGTTAAAGAGTGGGATCCGGGTGATGGATCGATGAGTGGATCATTCTTTCTTGGCGCCGGGATCATTCAGACATTCTCGTTCGATGATGATCTCAATGGCCAGGACATCAGTGGTAGCCGCCTAGCTTCTATTTTTCAAATCGGTGTTGGTTGGTAGTGTTTAATTATTTAATTCTCTTTTGTTTATTATTTGTCATCTCACCGCAGTCAAAAGCTCAGGTCTTTACGGTCGAAGTTACTGACTACGGTGGGCTTGATAATTCGGCCCTATTAAAAGCTGCCATTGACAGAGAACTCCAAAAATTTGAAGACCAAGTTAATACCGAACTTCCACAAGAAGGACCAGACCGTATCATGCAGGGTATGGCCAACTCCTCAGTCATGGCATCCAAGGGCATAGGTAAAGATTATGCCTCCTACATGAATATGTATCTGATTGGAGCGAGTGCTGGTATCGCCATAGATCAGCAATACGATTCAACTATTGATAGTGAAATTAGCGGAGGTGGCGCTGCCCTTGGCCTAGTCATTGGGACAACGGCCAGAAATTTAGGCATTGAACGTTTCGCTGGATTAGATGCCAAGCGACTGGGCATCTACGCCAACTTCATGAGCTACAACCACAACCAAATAATCCAGAGTGATCCTGAATCCGAGTCGAAATTGGCAGCCGATCTTTTTAACCTTGGAATTCACTTCCGCTATGACTGGATCGATGGAACGGGTAATACAATGCTGGGCTGGGGAGGACTTAAACTTCACTGGGGATACGATTACAACCAGACAACAATTATCTTTGAGAATGAACTTGATAAAAACATTAACCTCATTAATCTTCCAAACGAGAGTGGTGATAGCGCTTCCATTGCAGGAAGAATTACCGGCAGTCCAAGATACCAAGTTAAAAGTGTGACCCATTCGATACCGTTAGAAATTTCTACCGATGTTCGTTTTCTGTATTTTATGACTCTCTATGGGGGTCTTGGTACTGATATCAACTACGGGAAAGCAACTGGAGAGGGTTTACTAAACGGCAACGTGAGTCCCCTCGCATGCACCAGCGGTGCTGCTTGCGTTGGTATCACAGATCTCAAAGTTCAAGTCCAGGCCAACCTAGATGCAGAAGGCAGAGTTGACCCACTCATGCTCCGAGGTTTCACTGGTGTTCAGTTAAATGTACCTTATTTCCGCATTTTTGCCCAAGTTGATCAGGCCTTTGGTACCGAGCTGATAGCTGTCAGTACCGGATTAAAATTTGTTTATTAAGACCCGGGGTTCTCGCTATGAGAAAAACTCTTCTTATCTTCATTCTCATCATGAGTTCCAGTTGTATTGCCACTAATAAAAGTAAAAAAAATGAAGCGACCATCAATCAACTTGAACTGCAGGAAGACCTGCAGCGCTTTTACACCCGTTTTACCGAACGAATCGTAGACACGGCCTACCAAAAAGGATCAATTGAGACCTATGATTCACAAAATTCAGTCAGGCAATACTGGTTGTATGATTCAGAAGCCTTAAAAATTGTCACCGCCCCATTTCCTGTAGTGAATCTAATGGATATGTTGGTCTTCATAAAACTTAATAAAATCGTCATTCAAGATTATTGGATTCCAAAAGTATACGGAAAATCAGGAGACCCACTTCTTAAAGCTTTTGAAGATTCCGAAAAAGATTTGGAGCAGGTCGCCTTCAAAGTTTTAACTCCACTTCAATACACACAAATCAATCAATTAATAGAAGAATGGAGAATGGGAAATCCCCAACAGATTCGAGTGGAAAAGATTCGTCTTGCGGACTTTTCTAAATACGCCAAGGCCAAAAGAAAGGAAGAATCTTCTTTCTCACTTGTAGACACAACAAGTGCCGTGCAGGCCGTAGATCAGATGGTTCTCGTAGCGAATCGAGGGATTTTTCTGGCCCAGCAAATCCCATCGGTTTTGAGGCTTAATGCCCGGATCGGAGTGCAGGAGATTGTCAGTGATACCGTGAGTAGTCTCCAAAGCTCTCCTCAACTTGTACACGAGCTGAATCAAACAAATTCATTAATTGATAATGCGAAAGACCTGGTGGTTCAAATGGATAATTTGGCCAAAGATACACACGACCTTTTAAATCTTTTACCCAAAAACAGAACAGGTGACGTTAACGTCAAAACAGGATTAGGCCAGATCGACTCTATTTTAGATAAGGCGAATTTGCTGGCAGCTCAAATGCAAAGACAACAACCTTTAAATAAAAAAATCGCCACTAAGCTCAAAAATGAATTTCATCAAATGATTTGGTTTTTGGCACTTGTAACAGTCTTTGTCGCTTTTTTCATTTCTGCCTCATGGTGGACCGGAGCGTACTTCTATAAACGCCTCACACAACAGTAAGAACCTAACAAAATCAGGAAAAAAAAACATTGCCGTTTGCTCCTTGCGAGTCAGTGCAATTTTCTTAATATCAAAGACAGATTTGAATCATCCTTTTAACCGGCGAGGGATAAGATGAGCAAAAAAACATATCTTGGACTTTCTGCACTCCTCAGTTTTTCAGCAATAGCGCAAAGTGTTCTTCCTTTCCCACCAACTCCTTCGGCGAGTAAGGCAAAAGAGACCCTTAGAGAATCTACACACGTTCGGCGAAAAGTGCCCCAGCGTCTGCCGGCAGATGCACCAAATATTTTGATCATCATGACTGATGATACGGGACCCGGTCTGCCCAATACCTACGGGGGTGAAATCAATACCCCAACACTTTCCAAAATCGCCAATACAGGAATTAGTTATAACCGCTTTCATTCAACCGCCATGTGTTCTCCCACCCGAGCGGCCCTACTTACGGGAAGAAATCATACGAGAGTGGGTAACGGTCAGATAAGTGAACTCTCAAATGACTTTACAGGATTCAGTGGGGTCATACCAAAGTCATCTGCCACAGTGGCCGAAGTTTTAAGAGATTACGGTTATTCCACAGCGGCCTTCGGAAAATGGCACAACACTCCTTCCAATGAAACCAGTAAGGCCGGACCCTTTGATCGGTGGCCTACGGGATATGGATTTGATTACTTCTACGGGTTCCTCGGTGGAGAAGCGTCTCAATATGAACCAACGCTGGTGCAAAATACGACTTACGTGACTCAACCAAAAACGGCCAAGGAAGGCTACCATCTGACTGACGACTTGGCCGACAATGCTATCGGTTGGCTAAACGAACATAAAGCACTTGCTCCAGACAAACCCTTCTTTATGTACTGGGCACCGGGAGCTGCTCACGGGCCCCATCAAGTGACAAAAGAGTGGGCCGATAAGTACAAAGGTAAATTTGATGACGGTTGGGATAAATATCGTGAGAGAACTTATAAGCGCATGATGGAGATGGGACAACTTCCCAAAAATGCAAAACTCACTCCCCGACCGGATTCTCTTGCAGCATGGGATAGTATTCCAGAAAATCAAAAACCTTTTCAGCGCAGGCTGATGGAGGTCTATGCTGGGTTTGTTGAACATGCCGATTACAACGCCGGTCGTGTCGTAAGTGCTATTGAAAAGCTTGGCATGCGTGAAAATACCCTGATCTTTTATATTTGGGGTGATAACGGCTCAAGTTCTGAGGGACAAAATGGAAGCATCAGTGAACTTTTAGCAGAAAATTCTATTCCCTCAAAAATTGAAGACCATATGAAGGCGCTGGATAAAATTGGTGGTCTGCCGGCTTTGGGCTCGGCCAAAACTGATAATATGTACCACGCAGGTTGGGGATGGGCCGGTTCAACTCCTTATCAAGGAACAAAACTTCAAGGTGCCTATTTCGGCGGGACTCGCCAACCTCTGGCCGTTTCATGGCCTAAAAAAATTGCAGCGAATAAAATTTCTCGCTCACAGTTTCACCACGTAAACGATATTACTCCGACCATTTATAATATCTTAAAAATTAATCCTCCCCAATTCGTAAACGGAATTAAACAAGACAGCTTAGATGGAACGAGCATGGCCTATACTTTTAATGCTCCAAACGCTAAGTCTCGCAAGGACACACAATTCTTTGACATCATGGCCAGTCGGGGAATTTACCATAAAGGTTGGTTTGCCGGGACACGTGGTCCTCGCGTCCCATGGCTAACAGTCACTCCAGGAATAGAAAACTGGGATCCTAGATTCGATACTTGGGAGCTTTATAATTTAGAAGAAGATTTCACTCAGTCTAATAACGTTGCGAACAGATATCCGGGAAAATTGGCCCAGATGAAAAGACTTTTCATGAAAGAGTCCATGAAGAATTTCAATATGCCTATCGGCGGTGGTCTGTTGGCAGTATTTAATCCGTCGACCATACTACAAGATCCTCACCACTCTTTTACCTATGTTGGGTCCATTAACAGGATTCCAGAATTTGCTGCACCAAAAATTGGTACCCGCGCCAACATAATTAATATGGATCTCAAAATACCGGCCGAAGCCAATGGAGTGCTCTTCGCGCTGGGTGGCTACTCTTCTGGCATAAGTCTATCCTTTCAAGATGGGGAATTAGTTTATGAGTACAACACAATGGCCATTGAGCGCACTCAGATCAAAGCCAAAAACATCCCTAAGGGAGACGTATCTATTAGTGTTGAGTTCCAACCTAAGCCTCTCATCTATGATACGCCCAATAAAAATCTTCAATCGGCAGATGTGATTATCAAAGCTGATGGTAAAACAGTCGCGAAGGGTGAAATCCCTACCACAGTACCGATGGTTTTCACCCTCACTGATTGTCTGGATTTCGGAATGGATTTGGGCTCACCAGTATCAGAATATTATTATGAGAAAGCGCCATTTAAATTCAACGGTCAGATTGAGGTCGTCAAGATTGATTACCTGGACGTGACTGCGCCAAAAAAAGAAACAACAATGGTTGAGGTTAGTGAATAAGACTTTTCCTCGGGATTGAAGTGCCAGCAGAAATAAAAAAATCTCTGGCACTCTCCCTTCTTCCTATAAAGACTTCAAGTAAGGGTTGGGAGAATCCTCTCGACTACCACCTGACTCTGCTCTTCATCGGCGAAACGCTGAATTCAAATGTCGATTCGATCACCGATCGCTTAAACAATATTTCATTTAAGCCCTTTAAACTCACAACCGACAAACTGGAATTTTTTCCTCGCCGTGTCCTGTATTTAAGTTTTGCTCCTTCTTTGGAGCTTATACAGCTCAGAGATCAGATCACCCAATTATACCCAGAGTATTCAAAACCAACGGATAAGCCATTTATCGCCCATCTGACGATTAAGCGCTGGCAGCGCTATGAGTATGATGAACTCCGGCGCAATATCCTGGCCCACCCTATGGAGCCCAAGGAATTTGAAGTGAAACATGTGGTGCTTTTTAAATCAGAGAAGGATCTTGAAGGGCAGAAATATCACGTGATACAAAAAAAATGACCATCTATTTCGATGGTCATTTTTAGTTCACGTTTTAGAATCGAGAATTTCGTTTCCAATTTTCCCTCTTGACCAGCTTTCCAGAATGAACTGTTAGGCCGTGAACTTGATATGAGTTTAAATCTCGTGAAGTGATTGGTGAAGACTGTTTATTCTAAATTGTAGCGAAAGATAAGTGAGAAAATGTGTTGTCCCTTACAGGCCTTCACATACCACTTCCCCTCTCAAAGCGGCACAGCTTCTGATCATGCTTGGTGATTTAACCAGTGATTCCCAGAAATAGGCTTCGCAGATTTGTTGCTTAACTGAAGCAGTTTGATTTTGATTTGAGAGTTTTGCTGCGAGTTCATCGCCGCAAATTTCAATAGTATCATGACCCAAAGGCTCTGGTGTTCCCAGAGTTTCAGAAAACTCCGGAGAACTGAGGGCATTTAAATCGACACAGTCCCCAAAACAAAGCTTCGCCCTGATCGGTTTTTTACAAGCAGTTTTTTCAGCGTTAAATGAAGCGTAAGGAAGATTGATTTTAAGACCAGTGAGGTTTAAATCAAAATTTTTCTGATTCGCCACCTGTACCTCCGGCACCAGCATCCCGGCAATGGAAGGAATGCGATTTGATTTTGCGGAATCATTAAAAGGAGAAAGGGTCAGACTCTTTTCTTTGCAGCCTGGGAATCTATTGAGCTTCCAGGCACCGGATTCAAGTTCTTTCATCTCTGCAGCTTCTACTAACTGAAAACCTTTGC